>JGI24158J21664_10012864_pt1 | contig 11071 bp, 8 predicted proteins | sample Ectturendosymbi3_FD_21664 | JGI IMG/M metagenome (IMG submission 21664)
TCTATTTGAATAAGGCTCGTATCGGCTCCTTGTTACTCTGTTACTGCATCATACGTAGATTACACTCTGGATTTTTGCTTGTTTGTGATTGCAAGTCTAGATCGATAGGAACGTTTTCCTAAGCTCTTATTAGAGCTCGCTTTACGGCTGATCTGTTTCTAGCCTAGCAGTTGCGGAACTTAGCAAGAACGTACCGAGATGGCAGGCGCTAGTAAGCGATTGTACAGTAAAGCTCTTCAAGAAACCGGAAACGCAACGTTTACTGCGAACCAGCAAGAAGAACCGCTGAACTTCACAAGAGAAACAGAAGTGGTGGCGAAACTGCCGCAAAAAAGAACGAGACAATATATTTATGACTTACTTACGAAGCTTTCCATTCCATTCAAGCATATTGAAAGTATTGTCGAACGAAGAGGCGGTATGGTGGACTTTACGTGCAACACCATCGGTCAAGCAAAGCAATTAGCAGCCGCTTTACTCACCCACAAAGATGTGGAATTTGCAAGAATGGTGCTCTCTGAATATACGGACATCAAAGTACACTGGGTGCCAGGACGCTTCCCAAACGAGCGTATAATCAGAGCGATAGAACGCCATCACGGTAAAGTACATGAAACGCGCATATTGCGCGACCGATACGGATTAGGAGATGGCCGAAGAACCTATAGAGTCAAGACTGACGACCTAAAGGAGAGACCAATAGCTCCGACCGTTCGTATGAACGACATGGTTTTCTTAGTAGAATATCAAGGTCAACCAAGCCAATGTTTTCTGTGCAAGAAATTCGGACATATCAGACCAGACTGCCCAGCTGCTGTGAAGTCGCCGACTCAGATACCACCGACGTTAGAAAACAACGCAGATTCAAGAGAGCAATTGAACCAACATGGCGAGGGAAACCTACATGCCCTGAACGACACCTCGCTTATCGACGATTCGATAAACAACGCCGCGGAACAAGAAAACGCTTCTACCCCGAAGCAATCATCGCACGACAGCATGGAGGAATCTGAAAAAGAACTGGACCATTACTGCCAGGAGCTTGAGCAACTAATCATGGCAAGCACGCCGGCAAGCCAAGGTACTATGACGCAACTGTTGACCGAAGGAACCGAAACGAGAATGGAACTGAATGCAGAACATTGCAGAGAAACTACTACAGAACAAGGTATAGGCCCCAAAAGGCCGCTGTCTTCTGATTCTTCGGGTGAAGTTAAAGTGTATAAAAAACGCGAAGTAAAAGACGCGACAGAGAACGCTTGCTTTTGCGGCGAATCGCTGCTGCAGCCGAATAAAATAGGAAATAGACTGCAATGTGGCTGTGAGCGATATCACATTCGTTGCATTTGCAACAAAGTTTTTGTATCGAAAGAACATGGTGCAGCTCACTGCACAGCGTGTAAGCGCGTATTGCCGGGCGTGATCAAACGATTTAAAATTTAGTTAACGATGCAATCGGTAGAAAATGAGGCAACACACCATGTTTTCCTTGTACGTCCGAACAATTGAACGTTAATGTCGGTTTCCGCCCACAGTTGTTAGCGATGCACCGGACGTCGAGTTTTGAGTATTCTGTTTTTATTTCATTGTGTAACCACGGTAAACTGCCTACTATAGCGAAAATAATGGCGACCACTAAAACATGGGTGGCCGCTTTTGCACCAAAATGGCGCGATCTGCGTAGCACTCAACTGCACTGCGCCCGAGCTGGCCCATTGTTGAGCCCACTAGTGTTCCGATTTGTAACGTGATTATCTTAAGGTCGTATGTCCTACCGCAAATCCGAGATAGCATGAACCGAATTTCCGCCATACACTTGACCGGCGATGCATTTGAGTTTCACCCCGACTTCGCACGATTTCTACCCCACGAGCACGACGCATTATCTAACCGCGTACGCTCTGTGAGAAGAGCTTTCTTTAGGAGAAACGCCAACCAAATCGCGCGAAGCCCAGCATTCTTCGTCATCGTTTACGTGTTTTGTTTACAATGAATTCTTGCTTGCCCGTGTTTACTTTGTATGTATATCGCCCTTGAAACCGTGTGTCGTCACTTCCGTGTGTTCGCCTTCTTTTTCCGTTCTTTCCTCTTACAATGATTGCACAAACAGAGATCGCACACGCCCCTGTTGTAACGGTACAAAATTTAAAACGCGCGACATTTCGCCTCATAGCTTCCGCCCCACATTTGTTGGCGATGTGCTCCGATAAGCTCGTGACGTCATACATCTTGCCACTAGATGTCCCTATTGTACACACTCGAGACCTTGCGAGATCTCCTTCTGGGAATACGTGTTACCTNAAATTTGACGTTTACNTAGCGCACCTACATAGGGCAAGGTAAACTTAGGAACCACGACTACATCAAACACCACAAACAGGAAAATAGTCGCCGCCGTAATATCAGCCTAACTATTGCTATCCAACAAGCATGGCATATCTCACAGAGCTGGACACCACCAGTGGTTCCGCTCGATGCAAACAATGATCTCAGACCAGCTGTTGACCCATAGCTCCTCTGAGAGACATTGGTAGCAAACAAATGTAGTAAGGTGGCCCCTAGGCCACAGAATATACATCGCAGGTGTAATTTCGTTACTACGATCTGAGTTTCCGTCAAACTCGCCGACGATGCTTTGCAGATGCGAAATATGGGTTTACCTGTGTAAAGTTTCTCTCCTTCTCACCAGTAATCACATGGTGTCGTGATACGTACGTTGCCGAATGCTGATGCGCTGGTCGCTCGGCAGAAGCTATTGTGTTCGTTTTCATATACATGTTTTGTTATTCGCTGGAACGAATAAACAAAAATCGAGCGTTGTCGTTTTTTTTGTCGGCAACATTGCATCTATCTACGATAATTACCTCTGTATGTAGAGCGGTTATGGAAATTTTAATGCCTTCACCGCAGAATCAGGTGGTGAATCGCAAGCAGAGCTCACATTCACTGATTTCGGAGATGCACAGATTGCACACAAAAGACATTTGTATGCCAAAAATATAAATTTGCAAAAGGGCATATGAATGAGAATACAGGAGATGAGGTGAAACGGTGATTAAAATACAACAAATCCTTCCTACAATGGAATACCTTAATGTGCATCCTTAGACCAACCAAAAATTTAAACATTTACTCTCAAACGTTTTTTCATCAATTTCGTCAGCTGGAGTCCGAGACAATGAGCTCAGAAAGCCGTTACATGCTTCGTTCAGCAAAACGCAAATCTTTCACTTGTTTGTGTAACTGTTTGTTATCTAGTATCAATGTTGCTTTTGTTGGACGCGAAACAGCATTGCTTACTGTACCGGATGGTAGGCAGCGTGCAGTATTTGGTATTGACCCTGGCATGAAAATGTGAAACATATTGAACTCGTTTTCTTCCACCGATATCGATATGGGTACATTTTCACCTGATGATCGCATGCGAACAGTGTAATGATCGGAAGAAATGTTTATTACACTATCAGGTTTAGTGTATCTAATTCCCAATTTGTAACTTAAAAAAAAAAAATTAACGGGATTTTTTATAATCAAGCCCAGACACCCGAAACTTTGTGTTCAATAGACAAGTCTTTGTCCTGTTTGTTTCAATTTACAAGGTTCATTAGTCAATGTCCATTTTCACTGCGCCAATTTTAGGTTTGCTAAATGTCAATTGCTTAAGGTCACAGCTTAAAAGAAATTCAATGTTTGTTTAAATGAATCAGTTCTGTGTGAAAGTATCATAAATTTTCTGCACCATTTTTTTCTGAAGATCACAATTGTCTTTGAAGGTACTTGTTTTTCGCAGCAAAGATAAAACTGCATGTCGCCACTGTTCCTTGGTTTACCGCTCCTTTGAAAAAAACAAGTCTTTCTCCCAGCATCTTCTATATTCAGTGCCTATCCGAGCATCTTTTTGACTGGATTCCACAGAGATAATTTAGCAGTTGGCAGCCAGAAAGGCAGGTGAATTCGAAATGCACAGAATGAGAAGTCAAAAATTTAAATACGCTGTAAACGTAAACATCAGTAAAATGGATTTGTTGGTGTGAGCTTTCAAGTATTTCAACAAAACAGGAAAACATTCATTTGTTTAGGGAATCCCATAAATTCTCCAAACAGGCCGCAAGGAAAAATCTGATAAAACTAAAAATTTTTATTGCAAGTCTTTAACCCCACGTGGCCACAAATTTATGCTATAATTCGAAGTATTTGAAAAAAAGTGCCTGGTGAAGCGAAAACGAATGCTGGAAACATGAAGCTGTGATTCCTATAAAGATATTCTTGTGATTCCTCCTCCAGCATTTCGACCATGTGTGCAAGCCAAGTACTTGAAAAAGTGATCGTACAAATCTGCAATAAACCGACCGCAGCATCTTGCTTAAATTGAGAAAATTTAAAACCGTTTTTAGGTTGAAGCCAGATTAAATAACACGCAAAAACATTTGAAAGTTCTATAAAAACAATTTATAAACTTTGTTATTGCGCTGGGCACACCCACAAGACTATTTCAGCTCTGTGGTTCAGAGGTTCGTTTTAGAATTTATTCAATTCTCTCCCACTACCGGATGTTTGTGAGATACTAAATGAATGTAATTATAGCTGGTGCGCTGTTTGTGTTTCGCACCTCTTTGTGTTGAAAGGGTGTAATGACTAACACCAATTCTGTTATTGTTGTCATTCGCCATGGTCGACCACTCTGATTATCTTGTCTGACGTAACTGCTCTCATCATGAGGACCATAACATATTGTGGTAAGTGTGGTAGTCACCACAAATGAAAAGCAATATTAGTTTTCTTAAGATACTGATTTTCGCTTTTGCTGTACGATAAGAAATTAATTCAAAAAATGTGTGTTTGGCGGTTGCGGCTTTTTTTCTCGGCGCCTGAAGATCGACGGTTATTACTGAGCGCGGTATTGCCAATTTCAGTGTTGCCGACTTTGCGTTTTTCCTGCGAATTAGGGATTGTTTTTTTGTGGATTTGCGGGTTTTTGTGAAGACTTGCGGGTTGCTTGCTTTGATTAAATTTTGCTTGTGCTTTTTTTTTTTTAATTTCATGGTCATTTCGCTCTTCCAATTTTGCTGCAAAACGCAATTTGGGCGTGTTTTTGTGTAAATCTGCTCATTTTGAGCTTGTTTTTCGGATTTGCCTCCCTGTTTTTGTATTTAACTAACCTGCTGGTGTTGTGTTTTTTTGAATTTTCCTACCAAACGCGCGTTGGGCTTGTTTTTCTGTTAAATTACCAATTTTGGGCTTGTTTTTCAAATTTACTTGCTGGTTTATTCAATATAACCAGCATCACTGGCCAATTTGCTGGCTTCTCCGTAAAATGCGTGAATAGGGTAGCCAGGAAATTTGAAAATTCAGTCTTAAACCATGCTTCATGAATTTCTTCCACTGGCATCTGAGACAATGAGCTTAGAATTCCATCATACATTGTTCACCAAAATACAAAATTTTTACTTGTTTGTATAACTGTTTGTTATCTAGCATTCTTATTGCTTGTGTTGGACGCGCAACAACATGGCTGACTGAACCGGATCTTATGCAGCGTACTGTATTTAACATTGACACTGGTGTGAGGGTGTGAAACAGATTGAATACGTTTTATTTCACCGATATCGAAATGAGTACTTTTTCATTTCATGATCGCATGCGAACAACATAATGATCGGATGATGTGTTTATTATACAATAAGATTTACTGTAGCTATTTCCCAAATCTATAACTTCAAAAAATACAGGTTAAACGGGATCTTTTTCACATTCAAATCCAGAAACTCAGATGGACTCGACAAAACCCAAATCTTGGTGGAAAATCCAGCAATGAAATGAGCCCTGATCGTGCGCTCCAGCGGCGGAAAAATTTTGCCGCGGCAAAAAAATTTAGGGGAAAAACTGTTTGCAATTCGCCGTGTATCCACTGCAATTCCGTCATGGTTTCTGCGGGGGACAATACACTGCTTCAACTTGGTTCCTCATTTGATTTCTGCTTTTTCACATGATCAATAAGATTCACTCGATTGTTGCCCGAACTGAATGATGATTAACAGACGCCACTGTCGTCAAAAAAGCTTTATGACACCACAAGCAAACAATTGTATTATTTCTTAACGTGCAGCCTTTAGCATTATGGCAGCTTATTCTATATTGCGTAAAAACAAAAATCTTAAATGAAAAATAAAGAAAATAAAAACAAAATCTCAAATTCCGGAAAACAAAAAAGAAATGCAATTTGTATGTCGTATGTTGGATTTTGCAGCGAAATATCGTTGAAAAAATTGTAACAACAAGATCGTACGTTAAATGTACACACATTTGACTTAATGACGAAATCTTACGGAAAAAGTCAACGTCAAATTAACTGGGGAAAGATTTGGTGGAATCTGGCGGATTTTTAAAGATCAATTAGGGGAGAAGCGCGAAAGAGAGTTGGCAACTCTGATTAAGCAGCTTTTGTACAACTAGTCTTCGCTATTGCACAATATCATGCGGGTTTAGCTTTTCTTCATGGTTTGAGGTAACTGGTTTGATTCATTGCTAGGCGGCACTGTGTCTCGTGGCAGGTGTTGACCTGACATTCGACCGTCTCGTCATTCAAAACCGTTAGGCCAAGGACTCCATAAGGAGGTCGATCGATTGGCCAGTGAAAACAACTGTTCAACGGTCTGTTTCTCTGCGAAATACTCACACGCCGAAAAAGAGTTAATACCTCATTACTTTGAGCAAAATCGAAAGCGTCCGACACCGGTGTGGAGGCGGTTAAGCCGGACCCACGTTGATCTTGAGGCAGGGCCATTCCGATCTGTTGTGTGCCTATGCTGGGGATGAAAGTGCGAATGCTGATAGTGTTGTCCAGCCATTCCACATTCAATCAGTGATCGACCCAGAGTGCGTTGAGCAGATGTCCAGCCTCCATGAAACGACAGTGTGGCCTTTTACGACAGAGCGCAGTAGGCTGGATTCCGGTGACGATAGGAAGATTTATGTAGGACGCAGGCATCTTGTCACAGTGTGCATCGTTGACGCGAGGATCTGTGAGGTAGGTGTGAGCGCTGCGTCCCAATGCAGGAGCGCAGTACTCAGCTGTTCATTGGTCAAAGTGGCTGTGTGCAGCGTTGTTGTCCCAGCACCACAGCCAGCAAGCCATATCCAGAGTGGGACGTGTGTTGTCAGCATATGCAAAGTGACTCGAGGTGTCGTGGCGATACATCAGCCTACCAGTTCAATGTAACTTGGAGGTGTTTGGAGTCGACAGAAAAGCACCAGATTTCGTCGTTGAAGTTGTCTTCGAACTCATGTTTAGCTTCTTTGTTGTTGAGATGAAAGACTGCTGAAACCGTTTTGGCAGTGCTGAGCTTTAACGTCAAGGCCTGGTATTTAAACTACAGTCGTCATATCTTTCCTGAGCACTCCATTCATTTCTTTCCAGTTTCCATCATGTAACAAGCATGATTCCTGTCAGCCTATACATACTATCTGGAGACCGTGATTGGTAAATCAGAGATGTAGATGTTGAAAAGAAGGCTTTCCGAGACAGATCCCTAGGAGCCACCATTCTTGAGGCGTCGTAACCCGCTCCGTTTGTTGTTACTTGTGAAGTTGCGATTGCGAAACCAGCTGCATGATCATGCGGACCTTATGTCTTTGTCAGGTAGCAATCGCAGTAGCTTGCAGGTGAGGCCCCGATGCATAGGCATAGACAGAGGGGAGCCAAAGGGGCCATTCCCCCCCAATTTTTTAGAAAATATAGTCATTTTGTGCTTTGAGAGGCGTTTTTCTGAACAAAATAGTGTTATTCGCCTAAAATCAAGCATTTTGGACTCCCCCCGAATTTTTTGGCCCCCACCAAATTTTTGGGCTGGCTACGCCACTGCCCCGATGCCAAACAGTGTCATTCGTTTTTGTGAGATCCTCCAACAACTTCGTCCTTCTCCTTGGTTGAATCGTTATCCTCGATGTCTTGCGTCAGCACAGTGATCAGATTTACGCTTGACCTCCCCTGTCGAAAGTCCGCGTGTTCCTGCGGGCTTGGATTGATGACTGATTCGATACAAGCGCAGATGCGCCACTCAAGAATCTTGAAGTAGACACAAAGTAGAAATATAGGATGAAACCTTTTTGGGTTCCCCAATGGCTTATCACGAATCGCAACCAGTAGTGCTCTTTGTTGCAAGGTGCTTACGCCATATGTGATGCTAAGTTCGTGACAACAACAGCAGAGTGAACCTGATCCAATGGGGAATCTCTTGTGCTGTTGTGCAGAGACTTTTAGCTAAAGAAATACAGCATGTACAATACCATACATACCCCTTATGCGATATATTGCAATGAAGTGACCTTTTGCATTTCTGCTCAACTGACAACGTGTATATGTTCACAGTGAAATGGAAATTTCTTCTCCGCGTTTCATTCGTGAAGTATTTGGCCCGAAAGACGGACATTTGGTAAACGACTACTTTGACTTCGTCAAATCTATGAGTGCTTCTTATAGGCAAGCTCCGACGTGCATTCCTATATCAGTGCCGCTTGCTTGCACGGTGATAAATTCATTTTTTTTGCTAAAATAGGGATTGTCGATTAAGCGAAAACAAAAGCATCCCTCAAAAACATCACAAACGAGACAGACTCTGCGCAACCTATCTCTCCTCAGTTACCAATCCTTGAATGTGTAGTAAATGCCAAATTTCTCTTCTGTAGGTCCCCGTGTACGTGTCAGTGATTACCATTTGCGATGTGATGCTATTGTTTGCAGTACCTTGATGTCTTTCCTCTTAACGAATTAATACTTTTTGCGTGGCGTTTCAGCGAGATTCGCAACGTAGCAGTTTCTGGTTAAAGTTTGTTTTTTGAAAACGAGTGTGTTTTCACATGTAACTCCGCTTCGATTGTGTGCAAATCTTTTTTTCCATTGGACAATATTACTCGGGTTTGAGATCGAACATTAGCTGAATATAATTTATTTAAGTTCTTGTTGCAGTAAGTTTTGAAGCTTCAGTGATGCATTTAGTTAAGTAATAAGCAATTTCAAGTTTTAATTGTCGCGGTTGATATTGTGCGATTTTTCACTGGAATCTTAAAGTTGCTGCTTTCTCTGACCTTGTTTTGATTTTCAACGTCTTCCCTGTTAGCATTGCGTGCAGATGTAAGGACTGACAATGCATTTGTTACGTGTTGCCGATTTCCTATTTTAAAAGTTTTTGATTGATTCCTTGCTTTTTTCACTTGTGTAGTGAAGTAACTTGAACACAGATATGTGCAAGTTTGAATCATCGCTGACGAAAGCAGACCCAGTCGGCTGATATCTCGAAAGCTTACAGAAAACCTAGAGCCCTTCTTTCTTAATTGATTAAAGTAACTTATTTTGCTTGACGTTCATGTACCTCATGACAATGAACCACTTACGGTAAAAAGAAAACACATTGGTGTTTGAATTTTGTCCTGACCTTATTCAGGAATTTTGCTCTTTAAAACGAAAAAATATTTTAAGAACAAACCAGAAAAGGAATAAAGAAAACGCTCACTTGTGTAACAATTGGTTTCATTCCGGAGTAGTATTTCCCACACATTATTGTAAGACTGTACTGCAATCTCTTCAATCATACTCATTCAACCGATGGTGCGTTTCTGGTATTTTTGGGCCATTCCGAAAGGTATTTTTTGGGCAAAGGTATTTTTTGGGTCATTCCGAAACAGAAACAGATTTTCTGGCAATTAATGTTGTAAGTGTTTTTTCGAATCAAATGAACAAAACTATTCGACTTTATTGCTTCAGTGCTTTCCGAGCACCCACTTTCGCTGTGCATCGAAATTAAATAGTTTCAGTTTCTTTCACTTTGAATCTCGAATAAATATAATTTGCTGGTTTTGCGTATTCCTGGGCACCAGTATCACACAAACCAAACCAGTCAGACGCTTTCCACTTACATTTTCCATGAATGAAGAATAAACTTCATTTCATTCATTAAATATTCTTTCATTTCGGATGTGCGAGGTACACATTGAGGGATATTAAGTGAAGGATGCTTGGGTGATGCATTATTTGATCATTCTGTTTTTTCAGTATTTTGCTTTTTTGGTATGTACGCAGTGATTTTGTCCCTCACAAACTTGAAGGATACGTACATTGATTCATTTGAGCTGTGTTCGATTTGTAAATCCGGAAAATGCATGATCCTCTGCTGAAGTGCGAAGTGTTCGACAATCCTGAACACTGCCACCAGTTCCAAAGTCGCCGATGAAAAATATTCGGCAAGTCAAAGAAAGAATTATATGGAATGTTTGAACAGAATTTGATATACGGACATAAATATTTTAAATAGAAATATTACTACTTTTTACTTGCGGGGACTATCAAACTTCCTACTAATTCATCATTTTCTTTCAAATCATACTCATATCATGGTCCACATCATAAGTGTACCTGAGTAAAACACGAGCACCAAAGTAGCTTGTCACAGCGCGTTGTCGAGTAGATGTTGATCAACACCGTCAATACAGAGAGGAACCAAACACTACAACAACGTACCACCCAGTAGCGTAGCGTGGACGGCTTGACCACGCATGCAATTTCGGGTTTGTGTCTCGGTGACGTCATGATACCGGCGGTACGATCTTTTTGCAAAAGCTTCCAAGCAATGTAATTCAACCACAGTGCCTTATATCTTGTAATTTCAGCTCTTGCTCGCTTGCCGTTCGGAATTTCCGATTGCAACACATGGTTTCATCAGTCTTATTTGACATGGCAATCCCATGAAGTTCACTTGGACTTAACAATGTTTTCATGTCATCCACTGTGATAACCACAATTAAGCAGCAGATCAATAACCATACTTTAACTCTTTTTCTGGAGTTTTAACGATATGTTAGAAGGTTTTAAGTATGTTATGGCAAAATCTACGTGTACCATGGCAATGATAGCAGAAGAGCAAGTTGTAGGAAATAACCGCCACAGCACTTATCAAGATAGCTGAGAAAAAGTGAATGAGAAAAGTGAATGCTCCCAAGCGGTTAAACTAAACTTAAACTAATTTGTGTTACTTTCTTGGTTGGTAGTTTGTGGATTTTGACCTGTATAGGAGCTTAA
>JGI24158J21664_10012871_pt1 | contig 11069 bp, 13 predicted proteins | sample Ectturendosymbi3_FD_21664 | JGI IMG/M metagenome (IMG submission 21664)
TTACAATTAACCGGTGAAGCTTCTCAAAATGTTAAAATTCTAAGAGTTTTTAATGTTTAATGAACCATTGCGTAGTTCGAACCATTGGGTATGGTCACAATTTGGAAAACATTGAAACAAATTAAAAAATTGCGTCAAGTCAGTTGAAAATAATGTGCAAAAATGGTCATTAGCACTGAAATGTTTTCAAAGATAAACAAATGTTTGTCATACGATTTTATCTGGTTTAGGAGGTTGGTAAAACGGTGCATTTTCGTTGATGCTTTGTGGCTTGTCAAGCAATTTAAACTTCCGATTGAGCATCAAGCTGAAACTCGTAAATAACAATAATTGAGCAAAATTATCTTATTGAGCCCAAGTCTTTATCCGATGAGGTTCAACGTAGGAACAGCTGACATTTCAATTGGTGTTGGAAATAACACGTGATGCGAATCAGGCTTCACTATGCAACTTACCTAACTGATGAGACCACAAAGGATGAAGAGATGTCGCTTAGAGATTGAGAGCTGTTACTAAAACGGTTCAGAACCAGATCTCACTGCAGAACATTGTTACTCTTCCCGAATCCCAGCAAACCGCTTAGAGTTTGTAGATAAAAAAAATTTTCATCAGCAGGCTCCACCAAAACTCCCGGACATCTGTTGATATTGCGGTTGTATGCATATTCATTCCTTTCTTGCGTGAAGCTTTATTAGAAGACGTTTCTTTTTATTGTTCATGTAAACTGCTTTAAATTAACAGCGCTAAATTCTTAGCATGGAAAAATTTCACGCACTTTCCTGTTTTCACTCGCAACCCTCAAAGGCTGTATCCAAAACCTGTACTGGATAGAATATGGGCAAATTCGGTCGTCGAAATATCGGCTTACTTTGTGAGTACCGGCTATCGGTAAGAAAATTGGTATTTGGAAATCCCTAGTTTTCAGGACAAATGCTTTGGTATCTTGTGGACAATAAAAAGCTTTAACTCTGTCTAAAGGTTATAAGTAATAATAATGCAAAACCCACTGCTTAAAATGAAATCGATCATCGCTGACAATGAAAACAATTGGATTTCGAAACATCCAAAACGATTTTGTTATATCATGAGATGTTGCGGTATTCCTTTTTATATCACTTTACAAGACTTCTGAGTTTCATTATGTTACTAAGGTTTTGTTTAAACAGTTTTTTAAGGTGTTTTAGGAACCCGATTCAGGTCCCTAGAATTGAAAATCGGGTCCCTAGAATCAAGACAAATCGGGTCCCTATAGGTCCATTCCTGGTACCTAACATTTTCCATAAAAAAACCCTGGTTTAAATAACTTTGTGTTTTGTTTAACTAAGCTCACGGAAATTCCTTTCAAAATTTAAATATTTTATCGCACTGTTGCAGAAGATTGCAAGCTACAAGACTCAGCCTTTGGATTATCTTATTACGGCACAGATTGATATCGTAGACTACCAAGTTCTATGAGAATTCTTGATGCAGCGAATGTCTATGTAGCAAATCCCTGCGAGAACTGCAGAGAGTGTAATATGTTACAAAAAATCTGTTTGCCCGTGCCTTCTGACCTTTTGTGGGTAACAGACCCATATTATATTCTAACAGAAGTTGCGGTCTCCATAAGAAGGAACGTTGCGTGAAATAGTTAGGGTTTAAAATTACATGTTAATCAAAGTAGTATTAGTAGTGGAAATGTCTGCAAACAGACCAAAACGACTTGATAAATCAATGAACGACAGTCGAAGTTACACGCAATGCACAAGTAATTGAAAAAATATTGATATATATACCAGCAGACGAAAAACACAAGTGAATGAGAAAAGAATAAGAAGCAATGAAGCGACCAACAAGTAGAACGCTCTCAGACCATTGGCTTTAACATGAAGCAAAAAGAAAACACCAAACACATCTGCACGGATATGTTTTACATCATACTGGCTTGTACCCCTGTGGAGTGTCACGTGTGGTTTGCGGGCACCCATCTCAGGTTACTCCGCGCCGTGGGCCACGCGTACATACTTTCGCAGTGCATTCTGCACTGGTGAATATGTTCAACACATGTAATGTATTTGCACAAGCTTTTTCAATGTTACATGTTTTCAACAAGAAAACGAAATTGCGGGACGGTTTTAACAAGGCAGCACGCATGTCATCCTAAGCGTCAAACCGATTTCGCTGTTTCGTTTTGATCGTAAGAAGAGCTGAAAATATCGAATCGCTGAAGTAAGTTGAAAAATAAGGAATGTAGTAGCAATACCTCACATTACCAGTCGAGAATACCCTTGTGCCAGGAACATCATAACTTTTGCGTTGTCCTTAACACAATATGGTAATCTTTGGCAAGATCTTATTCACTAGGAAAACGTAAAACCGCAAGAAGTGGATTATGAATCCACATTTCAAAATTCAGATCATTTGAGCAATAACTCTTGAAAGATTGCAGCAGGCTATATAAAAATTTTCGCACATGTTTGCGCGCGGAGGAGACAGAGTTTGGTGTTATTGATTTGACCTCGGGAGGTTACTCAGCGTCGGGAAGTTGGCAAAGTTGTCCGTCTTCAGGCTGCTTTTTTTCCACGAAGGAAGCCTAGCTTGAAAAGCTTGCAGCCTTTCAGTAACGGCCATAATCGTTATAGCTGGTCCTTGAAATGACAGATTAACTGCGTTCATATGACAAATAATCTGTGAAGTAAGCTCAGCCATAAATGAACTCCGTATAGTTAAACTGTGCTGAGAGAAGACTTCGTTCCTCAGTTCCAGCAAACGCTTCAAGACTTGGCCTTTCGAAAGCCAGCGAACTTCTGCGTGGTAAAGAAGAACTTCGTGTTGCTCAACAATTTCGCGGCAAAACCATTTGAATATGGGATGATTCAGAGCTTTAGCTCGAAAAAAGTTATTGACCTTCACGGTAGACAAAATTTGTTAAAAAAGATATTGGGTAGAGCCTTTGATGCCAACTCAAGTCGATGTAGGAAGCAATGAGTTACAGCGATGTGAGGAGCTTCTTTCTTTACCAAAGGAGCAAAGCCTGACGGTTTTCCCAAGCATCGTATGTACTCTGTGTCTACACATAAATATTTTTCTTCTAGTTGCAGTCGGCGAAGTAACTGTTTACCATTAGTAATACGCCTGACCTGTGGCCTTTGTGATTTTTGAAAGTGGCTCACCAAGTAAAATTTTTTCTTGATAGTTTAATTGCATCGATGTGCATATATCGAACATATACAAGATCCTGGGACAAACGCCTGTGCTTTCATGCAGTTGCATACTGAATGGAAATGCTAAAGCTTTTAGTTCCTCCATTACTTGTTCCAGAATATTAGCCGGAATTTCAGTAATTCTGGAGCTGATGTCATTTTACAAAGGCACAGCTTCAAGTTTATTTTTTTTATGCCACTAACCAATTCAGTCGCTTCAAGGGCCCACAGCTTCATCAGTGTCTCTCCAATCATATGTGCTTTCTTTTGCTTGGCAATGCGGTAAGCAACTTTGTAAGATGCCTCTAGACATCAGACAAGGCTTCTATGTTGTGATTAATCCGAAATTTGGCAAAGTCACAGCTTTCACAAATCGAACCTTCTTTGAACGAAAAGAATCACGACTATCCAGCGCATTTTTTTGGATCTTCAAAATGTGAGGTGCTCTTTCAATTTCACTAGCTTCCAACTTGGGTTGGCAGTGAACTTTTCCATTCAGAAAACACTGACCTGTCGCTTTCATCCCTATCAGTAACGAAGGTGAAACCAAAGGCAACATAGTTTTCAACATACTTTGTCTTATTTGGCTTTCTTTTGTAAAAAATTTCAAACAAGTAGCCTTACCTACTTATTAACCTTTCGCAACAGGAAACTTAGATACGGCAAGGCCAGGTTTCCAATAGCCCTTTGGGCTAGCGGGAACTAGACCTTATAAGGGACTTGCCAAATTTCAAAAATCTGTATAGCCAAATTTAACAAAAAAAATAGCCAAATTTGGCAAAGACCTGTAGCCAAGTCTGAAAAGCAAAGAAAAGAATCAGAATTCACTGAAAAGAACATTTTGTCAGTTCCTTGCTTGTAAATGCGCAAGTTCAAATAACAATACTACTGTTTTAAATGATCAAGAAAATCAACAAAATAAATGCAATTGAGTTAAACGTTACGCAGGCAGATCACCCAATTGTTCATCATCATCTGCCATAGTGTGTATACCTGATGTGAAAAACCGTAGCATAGACTTTGTTGTTTGAAATTCATTGCAGCACATCTGTTTTCTGGACACAAATGCTTTCACAAGTAGAATCGACTCCAGCATTTCCCGCGGCATCCTGTTCCTCAGTTTAGAAGACTCTTTAAACTGATGACCTTACGAAAGGGCAGTGATAGAAATGATAAAACAAAGCTGCTTATTGCTCTAAAATCTTTCTCTCCAGCTGCATCTCTGACCTGTTGTTGAAAACTTAATCCGAAACTCTTCTGTTTGAATGTTCTGTAGTTGTACGCCATGTTACAACAGCAAGTTTTCCCCATTCAAGATTCCAAGTGGTCAAGGTTTTCAGATTTATGCAAACAAAAGACAGCTTTGATCAGAGCTGTAAACGGGCCTCATTTTGAAGCCAGAGCCCGATATTTTGGAAGCCCGATTTAGGCCCGAAAGTCAAATTTACCGAGTGAGTCAAGACATGCTCAATTGCGGGGTTTTGGTGGCGTAGGAAAGTAAACATGACTCAATTATTCGCAATTAATCATTTTTTATTGAAGATTTAATCAACTCGGTTGCTTCAAAAGAACTGGTGACAAAGTGTCCGTCGTGATACTGTTGATCCGCACGAGGAAAAGTCCCGTTCCGACTGTGCGCTTGAACCCTGGACTGCAAATAATTTTCGAACAACACTGGAGAGAGTCGGGAACTATTTTCGATGCAACCTCCAGAAAGTTAATGGATTGGAATCGCTGGCTCTAGCATCACAACTTTTCTAGGCTTGGAGTTCCTGTTGAAAACAAAAACATTGATAAAAAGCAGATGAAACTGCAGTATTAGTTTTCATTTTGGCTTTGAAGGTCAACATCGCACGATTTCTACGCGGTTCGAAAAGAATGCGGATTAACGTGTCGGAACTTTAATTAATAGAATCAGCTCTGTCGATTAGTCCTCATCTCCGGTTTGTGGATCCTTTATGCACACAGGCAGTTGTTCTTGTACCTCTGCTGCCTGGTTACAATATTAGCTAAATCTGATCCGATGCATGATTGTCGTATTCAAGTAATTCCGGGTGTGAACTGCATGCGTGACACTAACAATTATTCAAAACAAGTGTGAAGCTAATGTGCCAGGCAGTCAAGACGCGCGGAACTATCTTATAAGCTTAAGGCAGCGACCACTATCGCACTGTTATCAGTGGTTGCAGTTGCATATGAGTCATCAATACCATAGTCGCTCAATATATTTTGCAGAGCTTTTGCAATGTTCTCTGCAGTATGACGTTCAGTTCCGAAATAACGAACCACCAAAACTCATTTCAAACGATTGGTCAATCCAAAAGACATGCACATCGATATACATGTGCGTGTAATCATCGGTCCACCATATTCACAGTTAGAGAAATAGATTGGGCTTCTTGGAGCTCAACCAAAGCAACTTTCAAAGATTTTTTTTATTTCTGTAGCCCTTCCATTGCGAAATGAAGATATGGTGTTTCTGCCATATAAAACATCTTTAACATCAAAACCACCGTGCTCTCCAGCATTATTAACAGATTGTTGTAATACATTGACGAGGCTATGATTTTCCAGAGCGTGGAATGCATGATAACCACATATGCAAAACTCTAATTCTGCAATTTTAATGTCCAGCTTTTCCGAGTCATTTGTCTTTAAAAGCTTTACAATTGAAATGCAAGTAAGCAGTTGTTGCTTTTTACTTGCATCCGGGGAAGCCTTTCAGTGTTCAGTATGGCGTTTTATGTGGGAAGATCCTGTCTCTTTACAATCGTATTTCAACACTGATTCGCAAACCTTGCACACTTACAACACCAGAAAAAATTCTAGACTGCATCTGTCGCACCAGTATTTTCCGTGATGGAGCACCGAGCGACAACGCTCACATAGTTTTGCAAAACTCTGCAAGTCCAGGTGCAGGCAAGAAACTGAATTTTGGGATATCGTTGCAGTTCACTGGTTGCTTTTTATGCATTTTCCTTCAGCATTTTGCTATATTGCAACAAGTACAACTTCTGTTTATACAAAGTTAAAGAACATTTTATTCTAAAAACGTAGTGTACGGGCGGGTGTAGTTACAGGTATACGACTTAATCACACCCAAGTAACAACCATTTTGACCAAAATATTGGCTTAAACAAGCACAAACTTAGCTTGTTAGTCGACGATAATACTGTGGAATGTAATCTTTCCTAAGAAAAAAAAAGAAATTGTCACGAAACTGTCCACGATGACGCAAAAGGCATGAAAATTGAAAAGCCGATTTGTGGGCCATTGTTTCTGAAAACAAGTCAAGAATCGCGTGAGTGATTGATCTTTTCGAAGCAACGTCATCGGATGCTAATGCTGTCACCTCAAAAAGAGTGAGACTAATCCGAGGCCCGAGCAGAGAACAAAAGAACACAACTGTGTTTGCAAATAGAATTAGCTGAAGAAAAAGCACTTCACTCACAGAAGTAACTGCGGGGAGCACAACAAATGTATGCCACGAAAGAAAAAAATTGTTATTCTGAATGCAGGCTTTTAAGGTGTTTTAGGGACCCGATTCGGGTCCTTAGAATTGAAAATCGGGTTCCTAGAATCAGCGAAAATGATCATCGGGTCCCTAAAATCAGAGAAAATCGGGTCCCTAGAATCAGCGAAGTCGGGTCCCTGCAGTTCCATACCGGGTACCCATGGGCGTCCGCAGGGGGGGGGCAAAACGGGCATCTGCCCCCTTGGAAATTGGGACTAAGAAACAAAAATTTCTGGAATACGTGAAGTCAGGAAGTTAATTCTTATTATTTGGGTTAATTCTTGCAATGACAGTTCCACAGTATGAATTGCTGAACTGTTACTGACAGATGTTAGTCTAATAACACTGTCCAAGAGTTTGATATAGCTTCACGACCTCATGAAATAATTTAACTGGGCGTCCGCAGGGGTCAAAACGGGCATTTGCCCCCCTCTGGAAATCGAAACTAAGCACCATGATTTTCTTGTAAACATGAAGTTATCAGATCAATTCCGGTCAATTAATTAATTTTTTGCAATGCCACTTTATTTGCCGGTATGAAATTCACATTGCACAACAGCCAGGTTTATTGTTCTGGTGTCATGCAGTAGTGAGCTAACAGTTCACGCGTGAGTACTCCTTTGCGTGGCCAAACTTGGGAGCGAATTTTTCTGGTGTTGGTCTTTATTGCGTAACAATATTATGGCAATAAATCTTCAAAGGTTGGCTTCAAGTTGCGATAACAGGCGTTTTACCGTATGTTGCTTTTGAACAGTGGTGCCACCCTTAGTGATTTTTAGACTGGCCTAGTGATCTAGTGATTTTTCCACACTGCACAAGAGCCAGGTTCGCTTTCTGGTGTCATGCAGTTATGAGCTTGCAGTTCACTCACGTCCCTACTTTGCCCGCAGTTGCAAAGGCAGGTTACAAACAGGGTTGCCAGACAAATTTTGAGAAAAAAGCCAAACCATGTATAAAAAGCCAAACCGCGTAAAAAAGACAAATTATTAAATAACATGAAATTTAAAATTTTTTATTAGTTGTAGGACATTTTAGGAGAATAAAGTTGCAGCATTACTTCTACAGGAACAGTTCCTAATCTTCATCTTCCACGTTTTCCACAGTGTTTCCACTCGAACCTTTGGCATTATGGGTTGCCAGATAACTTTTTGAGAAAATACACCAAGCACTCCCTAAAAAAGCCTAATAACACTTTTCAGCAAAATATTTAAAATGCCAAGACAACAATCTGATAGTATGGGCCAACTGCCTACAAAAAATGCCAAATATTGAAGAGAAAAAGCCAAACAAAATTTTTGACGCCAATTGCCTCGAAAAAGAGCAAATTTGTGAATTTTGGCGTCAAAAAAGGCAATCGGGCAACCCTGGTTACAGAGCTTGTGAGCGGACTGTTCGATCGTTAGCCTTTATTGCGTAACAATATGGCAACAAATCTTGAAAGGTTCACTCCAAGTTACGGAAGTAGGCGTTTTGCCACATATGTGATTGTTAAACGCAGACATTTTTGGCAGAAAATGCTGCGAGACAGTTACTGCCTGATAGCGGTAAGCTTCGTAGTGTTGTGCTGCGTGAAAACAAGAAGCATGGATGGAAAAGAAGCATTGCTGCGCCAACAAAGCGCGATTTTCACGACTGTTGATTTCGTTTTAGTGTAGAAAGGGCAAAGCGTTTTGTGAACGTGCATTTGCATTGCATCGTCAGCAGCATGAACAGGATAAGCAAAATATCGAGGTTGCCCCCCCTGGAAAATTTTCTGCGGACGCCCATGCTTACTTGCTCATGCTCAAAAAGCTTGCTTACCGGAGTCAACTCATTCGGAATCGGCCTCAAAAACACTAGAATGAGCTTCGTTTTTGGTCAGCTATACCTCTGACATACTGTAGTAACTTAACAGTATAAATCCGTTCCTCATCTCATCTTTGGCCGACTGAAAATGTAGTTTCAATGCATGATACTGATCTAGTATTCCTTGTACATAAGGTGCAGTTGATAGCCACCTGGTGTCTGACAGTTTCAATATTTTCAGTGGTTGCTCTCCAACATTTATACAACTTTANATATCATTGTGCTTTTGTTGCCGGCATGTGCTATGTGAGAACCACTTGCACATCTCAGAAATCATTAACTCTATGCTTCGAGGNATAACTTTCAGTGCATATGATGTGCACAACTGAATACTATGACTAATACAGCGGATATGGGCCAACTTTGGGTCTACACTCCGAAACCGGGAAATGACAGAATTAACTTTACCACTCATAGTATTACACCCATCGGTTGCCAATCCAACACAGTCTCTGAGTGGTAAATTTTGAACTTCTAAAAATCGGGATAGAGCTGTAAAAATACCATCAGAAATTCCTGATTCAAGCGCAATTAGACCTAAAGAAGAGGTCATTATTGTGTTCCCTTTCTCACTAAAATATCGAATAACTACACAAAGCTGCTTTTGAGTTGCAATGTCGCTGATTTCATCTACAATCAAGGAGTACATAGAGCCACGACAAACATCACTCTGCCGATGTTCCTGGACATCTGGCCGCAAAACACGCTTAATCGAAGCACTGCATTTACAGTAGTGTGGTGCAAGGCACTTTTTTTTGTCCGTAACAATATCAATCACTTCTCCCAAGTGATCAACTGTGTTGATAATTAAATCGAATGAGAAGCAATGTTGGCAGCAGGTTTTAATTCCATCATCTTAGCACTGCTGTCACAACTTGTTTGAAAGCCAAAGTTTAACAAGCCACAAAGCTGTCGTATGGTAGAATGGGGAACGGCATTACGCTGATGTTCATTAAAAGCATAATTGCTATTTGAATCTGAATGATGTGCCCTGATTTCACAGCAAAAAAAACTTAAATAGTCTTTCTCAGCATCACCATGCACTTTTTGAATCCCTGTTTCAAACCGATCATCTTTCTTCCAGTCAGCACATTTTCTTGTGCATTGCGACGAATTACCAGTTTTTTTCGAGGACATATTCTACAAAACAGTATTTCAAATCAATCTTACAACAGAACGAATCACGTATTTGCATATCATTTATTTCCACATATTTATACATATATTTGTGATTATTATTTTCAAAAATCATAATACGCTCATTGTTAAATATATATATGAAAAATTTTGATAAAATATTTTGTCATAAGAAGTCTGAGGGGTGCATGTTCATCTATCGAAATAGTGAAGGGTATATGCTTATCTGCTGAAATGCTGAAGGGGTACATGGTGAGAGAATCGTTGGGAACCCCTGCTGTAGATTATGATAAAACAGATTTTATGCTATTACATTCTTTGAAACCTGATCCCACTTGCTTTCTATCCACAATGACATCAGCACCAGAAGCAACTGAGAACATTTGAGTGTTTTTCTTGACACCAAACTTGGCTAGAAACCTCGTACGAATAAGGTAAAGACTCAATTTCAAGAGTTTCATTTCATTAATCCACAGTACCCTTGTTTTGCTTACTCTGCCCGAAATCGGACACAAGCTTCTAATGCTACCATCCAGCATCTTACAAAACTTGAATATAAAGCTGTAAAACTAATAAGATCACGTAACCATGTTCTTTGGAAGAATCTTATCAATACTTCAACAACTTAGGAATTTCCACAGGATATTTTCTCTGAGTTGGTAGATTCATGCAGTCCAGCACGCGTCTACTACATCGATCTGTCACGTGACGAGCTTATGATTGAAGCTTAACTTTGGGTTTCTACTAATCTGCAGCTGTAGGCATTTAAATGATTGCAGTATTTTCGTTTGTATCTCGTCACTAAAGTTCGTGGTATTAGGCACAGTTTCTTATATTTATGAGTTTGACATTCGTGTTACCGAAACCTGGCCAAAATCTTCTGTTTTAAAGAACCTACGTCTTCCTGGTTTTTGTTCTCTATTCGGCTTTGAACCAAATCGCCATGGAGGCGGAGTTTTTGAACGTCCAACAATCTGCCGTTTGAATGGTTGCAGTATTTTCGTTTGTATCTCGTCACTAAAGTTCGTGGTATTAGGCACAGTTTCTTATATTTATTAGTTTGACATTTGTGTTACCGAAACCTGGCTAAAATCTTCTGTTTTAAATAACCTACGTCTTCCTGGTTTTTGTTCTTTATTCGGCTTTGAACCGAATCGCCATGGAGGCGGAGTTTTTGGCCTACGTTCAATGTAACATTTTTTTGCCAGCATAGACTGGATTTAGATTGAACCGGCACAGAAGTATTGTGGCTGGAATATCGGACTTCAATTGCATTCTCAATTACATACAACTGTGGCTGAAACCAATATAATAGATTTTAATTGCGCCAGCTCTAACCAAAATTTTCCAAACTTAGAAGCGTGTAATATGTATGGAGTACAAGATCTAAA
>JGI24158J21664_10012872_pt1 | contig 11069 bp, 5 predicted proteins | sample Ectturendosymbi3_FD_21664 | JGI IMG/M metagenome (IMG submission 21664)
TTGCGCAGCCTGCTGTTCAGACAGCCAGATGGAGTTAATTGTGTAGTTAGAAGAGTCTATTTTGGGGATTGTCCCAAAACAGAGTAGTGCAGTTAGTGGATTATGGATGTTAAACGTTGCGTCCACGTAGGCCTTAGTCTATATTTGTTAACATTTATAGGCGATTTGAGATACAAAATGCTATTAATCTAAACATGTTTCATGCACCAGGAGATTAACAGCCCAGACATAGGCAAGGTCTGTGCATGCGTATTTCGGCCAGTAAAAAGCCCAATGTGCACACTTTATAAGCATATTTCACTTAAGCTCATGGTAAAGTTTATAAATTTGCGCTTATGAAAGATAACGTTCATCGCAGCACACATGCTTTGACTGGCCTCATGTATGCTCCTTCGGAAATAATGTTTTGATAACTGAGCCATAGGATTGATCTTGCTTTCCTGCAAATTTTTTATATTTGCATGTCATTACAGCATCTCTGAATTATCGCCGTCAATTAAATGACAATGATTTACGACCCAATTCATTTTGTTAGGCTCGTTCAAAAAATTTTATTTGGAAAGTTCGTGCCTATTATGGGTATTTGCGGAAAAATATTTACAATTTCATTTGCACAATCTGCAAATGCTATAACATGAATGTTGTGAATTAAAAATAAATTTTCAGAATGTCTAGCCCTCACTCCTGCACAAGCATGTAGGCCCCAATGGGAGACTTTCTGGCTACGGTTCTGCTCAGGCCCGCAGACATGGTGGGGCATTCGAGGGCAGTTACCCCAAATCTTTTTTGTGCCCCCCAAATTTTGTTGTGCTCAGAAAAATTTGTTTTAAACATATGATAAAATTAAATATCTTTCCCCATAAAAATGTATTTTCCCCCCAAACCTTAAAACCTGGCTACGGGCCTGGTTTTGCCGAAATTGTGTCCGCAATTAGGATATTTTGTTTTGAAGGCCATTCGACCCTGAGATGTGGAATAACTTTTTTTATAAATCACCATTAGGGTGGCCCGTGTGAGCATTTTGTGGGGGGCAGAGTTGTGCTGATACGGCACTGGTGACAACCAACGATACAGCATAATAGCCAATTACATTTGTGAAGGAAACAAATAATGGCTGTACTGTTTTCTGTGGCCTCTCATACGTGCTGCTGTTAAACTATCATTGTTTTGAAACAGTGACTTTTCTTAGAGCATACTACACAGGGTAAAATGTCTGACAGATGCAGTTTTTCAACTTATCTGGGTCTCTGGAAACGTACAAAATGGAAAAAATCATTTATATCGAAACTAAAATTTAAAAAAACATCAGATTCAATATTACCACACCAAACTCTGTTTCAACATCAGCTTGAGTATTTATAACATCAAATATGAAATGCTCTTCACACAAAACGCGACAACAGAACCGTCGCCAGAAATTTTCAATAAGGGGAATTACACTCCACTTATTTATAGTGTTTCACTTTTCAATTTGGGGGGATTGGAGCTCTGTTTGGGGGTCTAAGCCCACCAAAGCCCCCCGTGGTGACGGGACTGCGCGACAAACGTCACTTTTATTTTTGAAACCTCACCAAATACAAAGCCTAAAGATAAAAATGTGGGGGGACATGGCATATTATGTAGACCACACTGTCTGAAAAAAGTGTAGGGACAGGTGCCCCGTGTTCCCCACTTAATTTCGCGCATCCCCGTCACTGTCACTACAATTTAAAACAGGGCTGAGGAATCTGCGGGCTCCATGACAAATGCGCCCAGCGGAGAATATTTGGTGTGGCCAAGTTAGAGTGGCTACAACATAGCGTTAAAACAAAGCTTCATGATAAGCAGGTACTTAGATAGTAAGTCAAGAGAAGCCACTCTTCTTCATGATTAAATAAGGGTACATCTTTTTAAGATAAAATCAGTTGATTTTGCGACCCGCCAGCCACAATGTAAAATTCATGCGAACCGCAATAGTAAATAGGTTCCCACCCCAAATTAAAGTGCGTCCAAGATGTCCCTTTTCTTGATGAATGGCAGAAAGGCCTGAAGCACCAACTATCGCAACATCTCTGTAAAACTACTTCATTTGTGATTTCATACCTAATTTTAACATATGCAAATCATTATATTTTGTTTTCTGAAAACCCTGAAGGTTTGCTGAAAATTTCCATCATACGTTTAAAAACTATGGTCGTCGGATGGATTTCGTACGGGGAACCCCGAGAGTTGTGAAATTTCAATTCAACAACCCGAAACTAAGAGAAAACTTTTTTCTACTAGAACTTTTATTGGTGAATTTCAAATTCCAGGAGGGCCAAGGCCCCCTGCCACACCCTTCCGACACCCATTCTCACAACCACCTGCAAAGTCAAAAGAGATACCGTGCTCTTCTTATCTTCGGTCACACAAAACTGATTGTGAAATGTGACAACTTGGAAGAAACCTTGTGCAAAAATGACTGAAACGATAAAGAGTTCGGAAGACTGGGAAGCGCCAACATTTTATTCATTTGATTTTGCATGAGATCTGTGAATGTTGAAAAGTTTGGACAAAGAGGGTGCTCGCACTTATTTAAGAAGCACCAATAACGCATAAATTCACCGCGGATGACTTTGTGGCAAATGTAGTACACCATTAAGGCAACAAGGCTACAGATCACCAGAAAATAGAGAAAAGCTAAACAAGATAAAAGTTACATGCGTTATAGCAATACATGCGCAAAATACAAGAGCGGGCCATGTACTCTCCGTTGTGAAAAATTTCGTGCATCTTTTTGCGTTGCTCTTTGACTTTTTTTGACTTATTTCACCACCCAGTGCGATAGCAAGGGCATTAACTCTTGAAACACTATTCAGCATTTAAAATCTAAAAGCGCTGCCTAGAGTTTGGCTGCCAAATTTACGAAGTAGTCTTTCTTCCACATTCTACCAATGCTCTCATAGGCGGATCCAGGATTTTTTTTGGGGGGTGGCTTCGAGACGAATTCAATTTATCCGGATGTGTACTGACTGCATAGCGGTGAAGACCCAACTGCTCAGGTAACTTTTTTAACAAACACGGTTAAATAACCATAGACAATTTGGCTAAATCGCATTCTCACCATTACTCAGGCTTACTGGAACGTTTCAGGGGCAAAAGCGACCTTCCAAACAATTCAGAAATTATTTTCAAACTTATCTAACCTTAAAAAGGAACTTGTTGAATGTCGAGAAAATTTTATTTCTAGCAAAACAAACACAGGTCTACACCAAAAAAACGCGTGGGCCAGGAATGAAAACAGCTAATCTAGCGCAGTTCATGTTTAGCCTATCTGACATGTAGTAGACTACGTTTTGCGGTTATGTTTGCTGTTTCGGAATTCGCACTGTCCTTGAGCGCTCTCATCTGGCCTGTGTAGTTAACTGCATTGTAAGTTCGTTGAAGCGTATTTTGATTTCTTCTTTCAACTAATAAAATGAGCTGCACTCATTCATGAAAGCTTGTAGGAAAAAATAAAATAGTCTGCTGCTTATTGAACTTTTGTCCACAAGTAAGAAGCCCAAGCTTACCCAAATGAAACATGAATTTAAATACTGACGTGCGGTTTATGTAATAATGGGACCACATTTTTCTTTAAAAACTTACGTATTGGAAGTTTCATTTTTAGCGAAATAAACAAACCCGACTGGCCAAATACATCAAAACAAGCTTTCCATATTTTGTCCCTACGCTGTGCACGAAATGGTGTATTTATAGTGTTTACAACCCGGGTTTTCCCGAACCCGAAACCCGTTTTTTTTCAACTACCAAACCCGGGTATTTAAAAAATTGGAATTGCTGTTGCATTCAAATATTAGTAATTCTGATAACATTGAAGTTGCAGATTGGCGCGTGCAACGGCCGAATTAGCACATTTGAACTTTTAACTGTTATCATGAGGCACGAGATGCGGGTTTTGCTCGTTGACCATCGTACGTTCGTGGTTGGTCCGTTTATATTTTCGTTCAATTGACATATTTAGAAGGATCGTGACGTCATTTTGCATATGATAAGTGTCTACGCGAACTTCAGTCTTTTCGCTAACCTAATTAAATAACGACCACGTGAGGTAGTTCCTCAAAGGTATGCCGTAGTTTCGTAGTTACTAGTTAGTTGATTTATAAGCTGTTATGTGTTAGTTCACATAAAACCTGTGATCCTTTGCAAAATCGATTCGTTCTTTTTCAGTTTGCAATAAGTTTCTACAAAATATTTGGCTTTCGTTTAGAAGCGATTTTAAGTATATTTTTAATCATACAAAATCACTTTGAAGACGTTAATAATCAAAGAAAATCAGAACCTTGGAGCCCTTTCTCATGCAACAAGGCTCAACCAACACCAAAGTGCAATTTGTGCTCCGTTATACCAAAGGAGGTGGTTCAAGCACCGAACGTTTGATCAACTATTTGAAATCAAAGCACAGAATCCGTGTAATCCATGAAGGTGAAGACCACAAAACTATTCAGGCGCAGGAAGAGATCCGATCACGAATTGTGAAAAAGGAAAGGAGTCTTTTTGAGGCCACAAAGAAGAGGTCAAATGATCTTGAAAAACTGTTCCATGCCTTAAATTACAATCAAGACCAAATCACTGGAACCAGAAAGGGCTTTTTCAGCCACGGGACTATTTTTCGCAAAACTCAGAAACAGACTGAATGATGAAAGTGTGCTTTGATTGTCATGCGTCAGTATTATAAACATCATTGAAAAGCTGTGCTTAACTTAATTATTAATTCACTAATAAATTGCGCAGGGACCAACAGTACAATTTCACAATGATACTGAGTTTTTATCGCTCAAAATCGCATTCATTTCAAACCCGAAAAAAACGGGGTTTCCCGGGTTTCTTTTGTCAGCTACCCGAAACCCGGGTTTTAAAATTTTGCCCCGAATTGGAAACACTATGTATTTAAAGGCTATCCAAAATATCACCCAAATGGACGTTTCTGTGTCGGGACTATCGATAAAAAAAGTATCTGAAAAATGTAAGGGAGGCTTCAGCCCCCTTAACCCCGCCAGTGAATCCGCCTATGGCTCTGAAACAACGGCTTGTTTCAGTAAGTGTGTTTGTTGCATTGCTCGATAGATGACATCAGATAGTTTTGAAGTTTGCGTGCAAACAATCATTTTGGGAAAGACGAAGTTTTCAGTTTTAATTGTCGTGCTTTGTGTTCTGACTAATTCTTTTCATTCGTGAGTAATTTGCACTGCTCGTGTTGAAACGTTTCAAAACTGCACGCAATACTTGCTGGTGAAGCTGAAAGGGATTTTTTGAAGCAATGTTTTTGAAGCAATGGGTTTCCATAGAAAACTGAATTTGAATTCCAATCCAATTGACAGTTCCCATTCGAGAATAATTTCAAACGAACGAAAAATTGTCCAGTAACCAGGATCATAGGAATGAGCCTAGTACTCAGAGGACTAACTACTGTCCTTATCATTGGTCTGTGACGTGGGTTAGGTAGGAATAGACGGGTTCTCATGAGAACTTCTTATTCATTGATACGTAACCGACGTCACAGAGGAACGATAGTGCCAGCCAGAATGAGAGCAAGTGGAAATTTCAGTAATGCAAGCATCGAAATCGAACGGTTGCATTCAGTCAGTATAGGCTAAGTTGCCTGACGTGCCCGACTTAGGCTGTTGACCTGCAGTCGCCCCTGAGTAACATGTTCAATATTTTTAGATCTCTCCGACGCATTTGATGCAGTGATCTGATGTCCATTTCAGAGTTGTAAGTCGGGCCGGGTCCGGGCCTAATTTTGTCGAATGTTTCGGGCCAATTTCGGGACTGCATACTAATTTTTTTTTATAATATTCAGAGCAACGATTTTTTATTTCGTGACGTACATTTGTTGCGCTCACTGGGGTGACTTCAGTGAGTGAGTGAAGTGATTGTGATTTTTTTTCAGGTAATTGCAAGCACAGCTATGTTCTTTTGTTAACTGCTCCAATTAGACTCATACTCTTTTTGAGAACGCGACAGCCGTGAGGAAATTAGCACGAAATAGCATTGCGTCCACATGATCAATCACTACCGTGATTCTTGACTTGTTGAAAGCGAAGGCCTGCAAACCGGTTTAATATATCTATAGTGCTATCCTAGATAGTTTCTTTTATGCTTATATCACCATCGTGGATAGTTCAGTGATACTGTAGTTTCTCTTGGTCTTGAGAAGCTTCACATTCTGCACTATTATCGTTGACTAACAAGCTAAGTTTGTGGTTGTTTACGCCTATATTTTGGTCAAGGTGGTTGGTATTTTGGGTGTGATAAAACCTTGTACCTGCAGCTATATCCGTACACCACGTTTTTGATACCCTGCGCTTGCGCATATTTAGACTCACTTCGTAAAATTCGCTTTCGGGCCTAAACCGGGATTCAAATATAAAAGTGGGGCTCGGGCCGGGGCCGGGCTTCAAACTGAGGCACCGTTTACAACTCTGCTCAATTTTGTTTAGTACTGTTGCAACCTTTGGTTGGCATTGCGTTGTATTCACCACAAACGGGATGTGCGCGAAGAACAACACCCATACTTATGTGGTGCGAACAAGTGATAACAGAGTGATCTTGGCGCATGATCTCTATTGTTGCTTGCTGCCACAGTGTGAAGCCTTGTCCACTTGCCTCTCGGGCTTTCCGATAGCAACAGTATCGAATGTATTCAACCGCAACAATATAGTGTAACTGGTGGTGTGTCACAGGGCTTAATCGTAGGGCTCCTACTTTTCTTATACTATGTGAATGTTATTGTGGATGTCTCAAATTTTCCATCAACTTTATTTTCAGATGACACAGTTCTGGCCTTATCAGGAAAAACTGTCTTCGATTTAAAAACAAGGTTAACCACCAACTAAGTAATATTGACAACTGGTTTAAACATACAGCAATAAACCATGTTTACATACAACAAAACTCGTTATATCATGGTTACGAAATAAATATACATCTGGACGTTGACATGGTTGTTACAAAAATGGTGCACCCAATTTGTGAATGAAAAATATTTGGGAGTAGTGGTAGATAACAAACTATGCTGGAAATTACGCATTGCCCAAGCTGTTTATTTCGCTGAGACATTTCGGTCAATTGAGAATAGTATTAAAACGCGCCGTAACAGTATTGAGTAGTCTATATTTGTAGACATATTGACCGAATTGACTTAATTTTTTTCGGGCATTTCAAAACACAATTCGGTCTATGACCAAACGAAAAGACAGTGTCCAAGTAAAGAAACAAATATTCTTTCGAGGCTTAGATATTACCTTTCCAGTTAATTCCTTAAAAACTGTTCATTATTGTCTGCTAATCTAACCTCAACTTCAGTATAACGTCCAATAACCAGACAAGGATCAGCTCCACCCTACCTTCTAACACCAATAGAAACATTTCAAAACAAAAGTGTGAAAGATCAATCATATTTACAGTAGTCCCTGCAAAGCAAATGTTGAACAAAGTGTGCATTGCTGAAGACGTTAAAATCTAATGATAATTATAACGTCTTGCAAATAGTTAAAACGATGCACCAACTCATGTATAGTTCTCTTACATCAGCATTCCATACGCTATTCACTTAGTGTAGTTGGGCAATATAAATTAATATCATACTAGACAAAAAATCATGACTATATGCTTCCCAGGAAAAAACAGCAACCGGACACAAACATTTTGCTTGCACAAGGATTGACATCTGGGAGTCTTTGGATAAAAAGCAAACAGTACAACCTTCTTATACTTTCAAAGATAAATTCAAATTTAGCTCTTAAAAACCCTCTAAATTGTTCGAGAATAACCTGCTCGACCTAAACTGTTCATATTAGCGGTAAATATAAGCTTCCTTCTCCACTGTTACAGCCGTTCGATTGGCGTGGCGTCGCGTCCACGACGCACCACGCGCAGGATGTGCGTGTGCTGCAGTAAGAAGCAATAATAGAGTGAGCACGGTGTGTGAGCTCTGTGGCTGCTAGCTGCTACAGTGTGAAGCCTTTGCGTGTATGTCGCTTGGGCCCTACGATCGCAACACAATAATGCTGTGATCAGGATGAGAAGTATATGATTTAATGATTAGTAGATAAATGATCATAATCAACAATCCATCCACTGCAACCAAAACATTTCTTTGAATAGTTTTGTGCATTCCTGCAAATGTGAGAAACTTTGTCGCCTTTTGTCATCGAGCAGCGGGTTTCATAGAGAAGACCGGATCGCTATGGCTACACGACAGAAATGAGCGGACGTTCATATTTTGCAATCCAGATCAATACCTGAATTTTTAAAACTCAGCCTTTGTCCAACCATCGTCCAAAAAGTGTAAAAATTTTAAAATCTAAATAAAGTCCAAAAAACTAACAAAATACATTTTGTTATGAAATTTCAAGCAATTTCTTTCCATTGGCTCAGTGCAAAACCGGCCCTGATTCTAAATGTATAACGTAATTTGCAGTTCGGCTCCAATCCGATTTCAACAAAATTCGCCACAGTCTGGATCCAGTCCAACCAAATCCAGCCATGTGCTTATTTCTGCTAGACGAGCTCGAAAGAATATCTAACCTTAATTAAAGCACCACTCAGCGCCTGTGTCTGGCCAAGCACCGTAGCCTAGTGGCGTGGCGTGCGTGGTGTGCAGAAGATGGTGGATTGATGGTAGAATATGCAGATGCCATAACTTCTACTTCGAGTGCGCAATGAATTTAATTGTGCTACGAGACAGATTTTCACAATATTTGTTTTCAACATCGCAGTGAATATGCGCACAGAAAGACTATGCACACTCTCCTGGATTTTTATGACGTATTACTTCACCTCAAAGCAGTCTCCAGCCCTTTAATCAAATGTAAGCTGAAATAGCTGCGAAAACTTCATTATATAATGTGAACACTTGGTTGTTGTGATCGGACCAAAGATGAACAGGGCCCATGTTTCAGTACACCGCCTGGAATCAACACATTTAGCAAACCCAGCAGAGGTGCAGGCTGTAGATCGCAGATTTTCAAGATGGATACCGGAAGTAGTTTTCCTGTATTCAATCACTAACTGAATCCAGTAAGCACTTTGCAAACTCCATCCGGACTCAAATTCGAATCATACTTCGCAATGTTGCAAGGCTAGTATATTGTTAACACGCGTTTTGCATTTGCAATTGCTGCAAGTTCAAATATTTTGCACGATCTCATTCTGATGCGATCCAAACCCAAAAAACGATATGCACATCCAGTCCGATATGTGCACACTAGAGATGAACGGATTTAGGTTTTTAAAACGCAAGTCCAACCCAACAATTTTATTTCAAAATCTGATCCAATTCCAAATCCGAAAAGTGACAGTTTCAAACTCCAAATTCTGCTTAAATCCAAAACTCTTTCTCTGTTGTTAGGGTATATGTAATCCAACTCAAACAAACAAAAACAAAAAAGAGCTTGAAAGCTAATTCAAGTTAATGTTTTCTGTACTTTTGACTCACAAAATCATAATAACTGACACTCCATAGTCTTTAGGGCACTCACATTTAGCAGCAACGCAATGAGAAGATCAGTAACCGTGTATAAGATATCAAAGAATAAAGTTAGAGCACAAGAAACCAGAAACGTGTCCAACGCAGGGGCGGATCCAGTCAGTAAGTTTAGGGGGGCGATTTCAGTAATATTTCGCAGTCAAGTCTCATTACGGGTTCACTGTAATCAGAGAGATGAAGTATGGTTCACAGCATTGGAGTTACAAAAATGGACGGCAAAATGGCCTTATATCGCGAATGCTGGTTTCCAAATTGTACAAAATCATGACGAAAAATGTTACTTTTTTAAGTTTTAGGAGGGGCGATCGCCCCAATCGCCCCCCGTGGATCCGCCCCTGCAAGAAACGCATCAGCAATAGGCTACACATGTGCTGTTAGTAATGCCAGCCATTTAGCACAAGCAACTCGTTAGCAATAAGCTACACATACACTGCAAGTAATAATGGTTTGTGTTAAATGTTACTACGTCAAAGGTATTACTTTACGGACCGTAAAACAATCATGAATCAAGAAAAAGAATTGCATCAATGAACGTCATACACTTCCGTAAGGTTGATGACATGATAGGCCGCCGATACAAGAAAGCCGAATATAATAACACTGGTCACAGTCAAGGCTCAATATATAAACAAGACGTACAATCCCGGCGGACGTGAGAAACTCCACTGAACAAAATTTCACATGCAGTATTAAATTAAATCACTGCTATTTCGTACGTCCGTGCATTGGATTTCACGGGCAAAATGCAAGGCAAAAATGAAAATATACTGACATGTTTTGATAATGACAAGTTAAAAGGTTCTAAATAGAAAATAGTACTTTGGAAATCTGAGTTAACACGGGGATCGCTGGAAATGTTTGCAAGAAGTAATCAATGTAGAACTATTGACAAAGTATTTGTGTTGGATTTTCCCATGAACACTTAACTTTATTACATCAGAAGTATGACCATTACTTTTTGTATGTGACCATTACAACTTTTGACCATTACAACTTTTTTACCGTTAATCTGGAACAATATGGTTGGACGGAAATCCCTTTTTCGGCTAATGCTGAAATGTCAACGCAAGAATCATCCTTGTCTGTTAGAAAAAAAACATTATTGAGCTAAGAAATGACGAAATGCTGAGATCATAATTTAGTGATGTTCCACTTCATGAGATGAAATTTGTATTGAACAGTTATATCAGCGAATTATTGAAATTCTTCTTCATTTTTGCACTACGTACTTGTGTGAACAAAATTTATCTTCTTTATTGATCAAAAACGATAAACGATCCATGTGTAAAAGAAGTTGATGGAGAACTTTGAGTTGCTCTTTCAAATACTGAGCGTAACGCACAGCAATTGTGCTCATTGAATCAAGCGCTAATAGCTCAAAATGAATCACGGAGTTTATTGTTTACATTAGTGGTTTAGGTGCCCTGCAAAATTTTGGAACGTTGGTATGGCGTGTATGAAAAAAGGTTGCGGAGCACTGTACTAGTTTACCAGAGACTCCTACAGACGAGTGTTTCCAGCTCTTCTTACAAAGAATATACCAAATTTCGTCTAAAAA
>JGI24158J21664_10012873_pt1 | contig 11068 bp, 4 predicted proteins | sample Ectturendosymbi3_FD_21664 | JGI IMG/M metagenome (IMG submission 21664)
GTTCTTATTAGAAGTGAAGGCAGAGGGAGTGTTGGGAAGCAGTTAGTTCTACGCACAGCTTCCACCTATCAGCTTTTGGTGAAAGCACCAAGTTGATTACACTGAGACTGGCTATTGAAATGATGAGGCTGTACAGCCACCACCAGGTGCTCTGTGATCGTCGGGATGCAAACAGGGCCGGATTAAGGTAGCGCGGGGCCTGTACCATTTCAAAAGGGCGGGGCCCTAAATTTAAAAAACATCTCAACACCTGCTAAATCATAAAATGTGTGGGCAAGGCATCCGTGTTTCTAGCTCTCTCTCTGCATGCTCCCTCCAGTTCGCATCGATGACATGATAGTCTGAGTGTATCATGCTGACTGCCAGTGTTGCCAGATGGTTGTGACCTAAATCTGATAAATGGTGTCACAGAAGACTGCTAGATTCTGTTAAAAGTCTTGTCACAAATTTTCAGCTAAAATCTGCTAAAAGCAATGAAATTCTGTTAAAAAATCTGTCATTTTTAACATGATTAAATGAAACCTATAAAGTTATACAATATACTAATTTTTCGTCTTGCACTCGCTCTCAATAAGCATGGACTGAAAATGCCAGCCTTGGCCAACAAACTTTTCGGCCACGGTTTTCTTTCAGTCATCATTTTTGACTTTTTGAGCAATGTCACTTCAGCTTACCTCGTTTTTTGTATGACACACATTCCTTGACGATCTCTTTCAAATGGTTGGATGCTTTTACACGGTAGAACAATGCTCAGCTCAGCAGTAAGCAATCTGAGCATAGCTGCATCTCCACAACTTTCTATGTTTGGTCTTTGTAACCTAAAACTTTGTGTTACATTAGGGAGCATGCAAAAAATTCTTTAGTCTTATCTGAGTGCTGCTGCCACCAGTTATGCCTTTAAAGCTCACAATATTTCGCTATGATTGCATCATTGCAAACTTGGCAAAAGGCTTTTCTTGAATCAGCAGGATAGGCAGTAGGCACTGAGCCAACTTTTAAGTTCTGAATATTGCAACCATATATGTCGAAACTTTTGGCAGTTTTTGTTTACCACGAATTTTTTTGCCATACATTACTACTTACTAGCATAACTGAACCACTTGGAAATATCGTGCCGTGGGATAAAAACATATTCTATCAATGTTGTGTTTTAACCTAACGAGCTCACTAAGCACACAGGCAAATCATTTTGACTTCACAAAGCCATCTAATTACTTGTTATTATGATACAATTATCTTCTTGAAGCAGCTCCTTTGCATCATAATAAAAATTCCAGATAATTTCAGGCAGTTGTTTGTGCTCGTGGTGTTACCCAGTTGAAAATGTCATAAAGAAGAGAAGTATATTTTTGATGAAGGTGTAAAAGTTTTCATCTTGAAAAACTGTTGAAACAGGTTTTTGGTGAAGAATTTGTAACCTGCTAAACCTGCCAAACGGTTGGTAAAATCCTTCCAGAAAATCAGCGTACTGCTAGATTGAAAATTTTACAGCTAACAATGAAAAACTCCTGCTAGATTTAGCAGCAAATCAGCTAAAATCGGAACACTGCTGAGCGCAATCTTATGCCTTTTGTTACGTAACTGTACAAAAAGAATCAAACAAGAATTTTTGGACACAGACAGCGTTCAATTGGAAACCTTCGCTTACTACTTTTGGCAATTTTGCAAAATACTGACTTCTTAGACTGAAAAAATCTTACATATAATTTAATAAATACGATTTATTACAGAAGACCGCGGGGCCCCCATAAGCGCGGGGCCCGCAGCAATTGCTACATTTGCTACTATTGTTAATCCGGCACTGGATGCAAATCACAAGCATTAATAAGACTGCCGGTTTCACATATTGTCGTATACGAGGGGTGTGCAACCTTTATTACTGAAGGGCCAAACGCTGTTAAACAGATTAGACCGCGGGCCGCGCCTTCGTTTCACACGGGCTGTCTAGTACTAGTGACCGGCATAAAAATCCACTTTGTTGTATTGCATTTGGCCCGCGGGCCGCAGATTGCACACCCCTGTCGTACACTATAGTTGATGCAAGTACGGCAACTACATCAGACAGGTAAATTACATCATAAACAATTTCCTATCACATCACAAGAAGAGATATTTGTTTCGCTTTATTGATGATAACAACTAACAAGTGATAAAGTTTGGTTTCACTTATTTTGCATTGGCAGTTCATTAAAGTTATTTTCTCCTAAATTGTACATTATTACTTTATCTTGGTTAGGTTTTGAAATAGCGCTGCTCAAGGGGCTAATTCGCAACTGGCTCGAAAAAGCACGCATCTACCTAAACGCTTGCTGATATTAAAGGGCCCCATCTGTTTTTTTGGGGGGCTCCAACAACCTTTCACACGGCTCTGCTAACAACTTAATGCTTAACAGTACTTCACACCCAGTGTAGACATGAAATCGATTTTATTATCTTCGGGCGCAGTATGGCGACTATTTTGGCAATAGAATATAAACTGCCTATTTGCATAATAATCAGTGGTTAAGGACAGGTTTTAGAAGCAATTGGCGAAATTCTGTTAAATTGAACCGGGAGTACTGCTGAAACCCAACGTAAATCTGAGCAGCACAGTAGTGCAGTTCACATCGTTTTGAAAATTTTTAAGCCGTTAACCTTCTTGTGAGCAGAAGTCGGTTACTACTCACAGAATTTGAAACTCACAGTCAACAGCTTTGATCTGTCCACCAAAAGTACAAATTCCGTCGCATCGTAAATCACCAGCCTGTCTTTCCCTACAGACTTTCTGTACAGATAAAAAAGAGAAGACAACGCACATATATGTGTTTACAGATTCAGGTAGCAAACATCTTATTCAAATAATCAATTGCCTTGGGGTGAGCAGCACTCCAAAGTTTCTAATAAACCTTTTCTGAAATTCATAAGCAAGAATTCGGGTCTTGTTCAGTGATTTTCGGTGCCACGCAGAAACATCCGGAAGTTCACAAGTTTCCAACAACATGTTCTCGGAACTGCCATTTCAGTCATTCAGAGCAGAGGCCACTGCTCGCGAAAGCTGAACACTGCCAATGGTGAGATCACAAAGACCGAAACGGTCCCTTCTTGCAATTTAGATGAAAAGTCTGTCTTTGGCTTTCATATTCTCTCTTCGGAAAGCACTGAAAGTTTTCCTCATCGTAACCAAGTTTCTCACTTGAATCTAAATACTAGCGAAGTTCACTTTAAGCCACTCGTGAAATTGAAATCAAGTTCTGTTTTGAACCTTTGCTTGCTTGAATGCAAAACAATGGCCGCAGAAAAATGCTCGAGAGCACGTGTCAAATTTCTGGTAATACAAAACTGTTTCTCAGCCTTCCGTGCAGTTCCAAACTTTTTAACTAAGGAATTTTTCTGCTTGAGAAGTTAAAGTATTATCCACGCTAAATGCAAACAACAACCTCCGCATATAATTTTGTGACAAACATCTATACAATTATCATTCCTAAACTGTCGTTTTTGACTTGCATTTTTCTGCAATTCGTTCAAAGTTGCAAAAACTTGCCTGGAGTCATTTAACGATAAGAGTGAACTTGAATTTAGTTTCGAAACAGACAACCGACTAAGGCAGATTTGGTCCAATATACTTGAGCATTTTTGTTGTCTTTTTGATAAGCAGGTTGCGCCCATCTCGTCTACGAAATGAGCCTCACCTTGTAACTTAGCTGTCTCGGACATAATGAGATTGCGTCATCGCCTAAATTTAGATTATGTGCCATGCGATTCCGCTTTCGTTCTTGGAGTGAAAAGAACGAGCGACACCCAAAAGTGTATACAGACTACTTCCTATATGACATCATGTAAGTTTTGGTGCAAACATCGTAATTTTCCTGAAACAAAGATAAGACCTCATTTTGCCTTTTACAAGGACTAATGTAAAGTGAAAACACCAGCAGAGCACTTGGATTTCCAAACGTTGTATTGCTTAAATTACTGTATCGCTTAGTGATCCATTTCTATTACTCTGTTTTTCCTTAAGTCGATGGTTTCTTTCAATTAAATTTCGGAAGACAAAACCGACAGTTTCTTTGCAAAACCAGTGCCTTCCATAATTTGGAATGAAATGTTGACATGTATATGTATATCTGATATCATTGCAAGAAGTCTATGTAGTGCCAGGGGCGACGAGTTTAGCCGGTAGGCCAGTGCACTTACAACTTTCTCAAGTGACCAAAGCCTTTTATTTTTATTGTATGGCGTTTTCGTATCGCTTAAAAAACGACAATACTTCCTTGATAAGTGTAATTTTTGATATCAGCAACTGCGACCATGATTTTGACCGCAGCCACGTCCATGTGTAAATGATTCGCTTTCCTTTTTCTCTATGACTTACTTTGAAAGAGATATGAAAATCCGTTTAATCCAAATTTGTTTGAAGTACTTTTGCCTGTTTTGTTTAAAAAGTATCAAATATCGGAATTCGCGTTAGAAAATCAAAAACATCCCAAACCAGATGCTGTTGCAAACTGTGCAAACATCCTTACCTTTCTTTCTCCTGTAAAATGTTTTCAAGCCTTTGTTCCGAATGCATAAGGCTTGAAAACATTTTACAGCAGAAAGGAAAGCTACTCTTTACTGATAGGTCTAAAAGTGCTTCTGGTGAAAGAAATTTTTTAGAGTCCCCTAGCATTTCCTGTTCCAAAAAAGAGATTTGGTGAAACAAAACTATATGCGGCTTGAATCCTCATCGACCTCACAAGAAAACTTCATGTGGGGTTATGCGATCGTGTCTCCACAAAGCAATTTTTCTAACGTGCCGTTTTGTCCATATTAAGCAATTTTTCTAACGTGCGTTTTTGTCCATATTTATGGGCTGCTATATAAAAACAATAGCACCACGAACACTTGAACCAGTGATTTGTGATGAGCATTATCAACACTTGAAACAGTGATTTGCATGATTTTGTCATAAGCTATTGAAGTTTAAAGGCAGACATTCACGATAATTGTTTTTGAAAACCCATGAACAACCTTTTGACGTCAAGATATCTTTGTCCATCGTCCATCTTGCTGCAAAGCGTAGTAAAAATTAAACCTTCCCTCTTTTAAAGTTTGACGTCAATATTGAATGACTTTGTACCCGTAACTCTTGTAGCTTTCCACAAAAAAAACAGCGGGAAAAAAGTGAGACTCAACCTGTTAACTACACCGTATCCAGGCCGGGTTGATCTTAAGCTTTTTTCCAAGATAGAATAATATCGCGATTTTTTTGTTCCCTCATGAATTAGAGGACCCTTGCACAAGATAAAAGCGTATCAGCAGCCATTATTTGTACACTAGAGATTCAGGTTTATAAAACGTTTTGAAAATTGGCACAATTTCAAACCTAAACGATTTTCATAAATAAGTTATCTTGTTATTTTGGAATGCAAATTTCTGGATGATTTTACTGATTTCCAACACAATCCCAAAAAACGTCATTTTCACCCTGCAAAAAAATACTCAACCTGAATTTCAGTGCATGTGAAGAAAATGCCAAAGCAACAGGTCATGTTTTTCACAATTTGAGTGAACTAGCTTTCGATCAGGGATATTTATTGCAGAACCGCCGCCACCAAAAAGTTATCAATATGGGGCTTGACGTCTGTGTGGCGGGGCTTTGAGATTCTACAAATTGACAAACTCCACTGATTTATAGTGTTTCATATTTCAATTTGGGGGAGCTTGTAGCTTTGCTTGGGGGGCTAAGCCAATCAAAGCCACCCGTGGCGACGGGACTGATTTATTGCTTATTACGAGAATTTCGATAAATCGTTCAAAAGCTTACCTAGCTTACCTGTAAGCCACGCGAGATCAAGCAATTTGGGAATTTTATGTCAAGATTTATGCATCGCCAAATCATCAGCAAAGCAAGTTCCCTGACACGTGGAAGTACCGCTTTTCTGTTATATATCAGATGTTTCGGAAATGATGTAGATTCCTTATCTAGGCATACCATACGTCCCGTTTTAGCCTACACAGTCCCGTTAAAAGCTTTGTCCCGGCGTCCCGGTCAGTCTACCAAAAAGTCCCGGTTAAGCATTCAGTCAGCTCAGCCAGTAATATTGTCCTACACCTCGTACATCATCACTCGTTGAGAGAATTTTTTCTATAATCAATAGCATGCGGTCTGATAACAGAATCAGAATTCTGGAGCAGAATGTGAAACACGTTTCACCTTTAAAATTAATACTAATTTTGCTTTCTGTTATTTTTACGATAAAATAAAATCGAGCAAAGATTTATTGAAGAACGTAGGCCTATTGTGTACGGAAAAGTACGATTGGGCGAATGTGTTTTGAACATTGTTATTTTTCTTAGTAAAATGCATTATTTTAATCGGTGTCTTAACTACAGGAATCCGAAATACTGTAACTATATACTCCATAGTAAACTGTGAACCACACTTATCTGATAAGGCTCATTGTTCTGAAGCGTGCAACTTTTCGATAAAAGACAGATCGCAGGAATCGCCCTCCCAACGCATCCATCCTTGTTGAAGTTGCACCTTTCCGGCAATATTGTATCGAAAGTTGCATTGAACTCGATGGTAACGATTGTTCTTGAGACATCTCTGACTTTTTAGGTGTTGCACGACATGTTGCAGGAATGGGCAAACTTGTTCAATTGAAGAATCATTTGCAGAAAACCAAAACACCATCGAGTCGCAAAATCAGTTTGTAGTGTCAATACAAACTCAGTTCGGTAAAGAATGCAAGTTTTACATAACATGGCCTACAACAACTCGCTTAGACTCCTTGGCAACTAACCTTATGAATTCGTGTAAATACATTAATAAATCTAACAAACATTGGATATTAGGCGGCAACTCGCTACCAATTTGAGATATTGCTGTTGAGCTAGACAGAGACTTAATTTTCTTGAAAACTTTGGGGGGACAAAGTTTGTGTGATATGCATGAGTAGTAACAGGAGAGGGTCAGCAGGGTCTGGATTGTACGGATTATTGAAGATCAGATGATCAGCAAGATCAGCCAATGGAGCTGGGGTTTCCACTGGGATATGCGCTGTCGTGTGATTTTCACCAACCTCCCTTTCTCGATCTATATTTTTTGTGTTTTTGATATTTTTCTTTTTTATTTAATTTATTTTTCAATGTTTTTCCAGTTTTTTATTTGTTCATATTTTTTTGCGTTATGGTAATATTTTCATCATTAATTTCATATTTTAGAGATGAACTCCCCCACCTGTTACTGATTGCAAAAGGTGTATCGATTATACGCCACTAATGCTACGATTTCGTCACTGGATATTCATCACAGATGATACAACATTTTAGGTGATATTTATCATAATTTTTTATCCATTTTCGTCTTTTAACCTTTTTTATATTTTCAAGCTTCTGCAGCAAGCGCCTAGGCATGTCATGTTTTAATCTGATAAACAAACTAGTATCTTCATTTTCATTATTAATTTGTTTTGTTTCGTGTAATTTGCATGATATTTCCTAGACAAAGAGGACGAAACAGGGGCGTCTTACCAGGGCCGACCCTAGCAGATGCAGATCGCAATGCAAGACCAAGGCGCAGGGTCCCTCTGAGCAGTGATTTTATGACGGCATCGTGTTCAGTCAACCGTGTTACGTTAGTGGAAGAGCGCGTATACACAGTGCAGCACTAACACGAGAATTGAGCACGTTTGCTAACGTTCGAGAGGAAATTTGCTAGGTCTGACGAGAGCGTTCTTTCAATGAAATTTATACGGCGTTTCTATTTAATTCTCAAGCGCAAGGTGTATCTGGCAAAAATGAACAATCTATCCAAACACCATGGCGCGGGACCCAATGCAGCCGCATCGGCTTAAGGCAGGCCCTACGTCTTACTGTAACTAATGCAAAAACATTACATCCGAGCGCAACGGCCACATGCAAAAAACAATTGTCATCGTGTAATTTGTGGCATAGCACATAGAGATGAATATAATTTTACCGTTATTGTGGTGACAAAAGAAAATCAGTCACTTGCTGCTCGGTTTGGTTGTTTCAGGTTTGAACGTAAATCAAACAAACATTTCTTCAACGCCATATCCGCATGTTTAGCTTAAGCGATGGCCACATGCGAAAAGTTACATCATGTAATCTGTAGCCTGTACGTGGAGGCAAATCAAATTCCGGCGAAAATGCAATGACAAAGGAAAATCAACCACTTGAAGATTGGAAGGGTTGCGTCAAGTCTAAAAAATAAATATCAAACAAAATTTTTGTCAACGCCAACGTTCTGTGCAGAGTATAACGAATGAACCTAAGCAGAAGAGGTTTGTTGGTTTATATCATTCGTAGGAAAACTCACGATAGGCGAATCGACGCGAAGTGCTTCACCTGTCGTGTCAGGGAGAACACTTCGCTGTTTAGCTTCCCCAGCATATATTTGTTTAAAATAGGGTTGGGAGGGCGTTTAGCAGACACGCTGTTGTATGCTCGGAAATCTAAATCTTCAAGTAACTGTTAATTCGGGAACGTTCACTGGTTATGCAACTGAACTTTTCAGCAATTGTCGCTGATGTTGAAAAGCAACAACCGTAAGAAATTATTTTGAAACAAGAAACATATGGGTGGTACGCACAAAGCGGGTTGTACTCTAGAAAATAGCATTTGCTATTTGGCAAAGTATTTGACGTTTTCATCAGCAGCAGAACGTTGAACCAATAGCAGGATACAAGGGTTATGTATTTGTCGTGCTCCGTTTTGTGAAAGTGAAATTTTTTTATGAAATAATTTCGCTTTCTGCAACCCTGCAAGTTACAGTAATAGAAAGAACAAGTTTAAATGTTAGCGCATGTTCCTTGACAATTTTCATGTCTTGGCTCACCCATGGCGGAACAGCTTTCGGTGTAAGGCGACCAAAAGCACAACAAAGAAAAGGATTGTCAGATTTTGAAAAAACTTTTGTCAACTGAGGCTGGTAAGAAAACAAGTTATCCGGTTGGACCTGATCAAATAAAACGCAGTTTCAAAGACCATAAATAGTTAATAGATGTGAAAATATGCCAGCATTTACATTGTTCATATTGTGAACAAACATTCGATGCTGTGTGTGTTCCCTCACGAGGAGCGTTTATAGATTGACGGCGTATACCACCTTCAAGAATTTCGTAACTGGACATTGCTGTTTTTTGTACGGTGATGTTGATTTAATGTCACAAACAGCTTACTGAAGATACGCTCTGCCTCTTTTTGTTGTGTGTGTGAGTGATGCGTGGCACTGACCTTGCCGAGGCGTTGATTAGAACATTCATCAAAAATATGTGGCGCAAAATGTTGATCACAAGGTTCTTTATCGATAAAAGCATGTTGTTCCTGGATATCAGTCAATAAACTAGTTACTTTCTGCTTTTTTATAGTTAGTGTGGGGAAATGTTGGTTGTCTCAACTAAACCACGTAAGCCTGTAAAAGACATCCGTGGCAGCGCATTGTGCTCGCTTCCTTTAGCGTTTGGGAAGCCCCACGTGCGAAACTCTTTTCTCCCGCGTATTCAAGTCAGCTTAGCCTTTTCGAAAACCAAGTTACGGGCAAAGCAGCACGGAGTTCAGGTTACTGCGTCGAGCTTTGTGGATACAAGCAACTTTCTGTTTACGGTGGCAATCAAGTGGGTATGTTAGTCGTGTAACTCACGCATTCGAAGCGCGGACAGTCAAAGTTTTACTGTTATGACTACTAGCGCTGCACAAGAAGTTACAATTAATAGAAAACGAACTTGCTTTTGCGAGCAAAAACTGAGTTACGCTTGCTAGTTTACTGTCTAGTCAAATGACTAGAACATGCAATTGAGAAAACGTATCTGAAACTCCCATAGATTTAGAATATTGAAGGTGAACTAAATTTGGAAATAAATGCTGGTATTTATGCATGATAAGCCGCAGTTCTGTCACATAGAGATGTCACTCGGTTTGTTGGAGCATTGCAGGTTTCAACTGCTGCACCATTTCGTCAAGCAGGTGGGGCACCTCGAAGTGTATGTTGCTGTCAGGTAAAGAGGCGGATGCGTAGAATAACATCGAATGGAGCTCTTTTCTTTTCGTGTGTTGATCAAAAACAAGCTTTTTGTCTTGCCTTCTATTTCTTCCCAAGTATCTCTACAGGAAGGAAGGGAAACGTCGAACATGCTGCGAATGCGCTTGCGGCGACTTAGCAGACCGCCATAGATCCTTGAGGCGCATTTTTCGTTCCACTTGATTGGTCGTCAGTGAATCGTCTGTTAACGCCGAAGCAAGTCTGGTTTAGCGTGCGGAATCACCCAGCGATTCGTGCCATTGCCTCAAAGCCTCAAGCTTGAAAAATGCTTTCACTGCTGTCAGGGGCGTGCAGAGGGGGTGGAACGCGGCGATGGCCTCAGGCATCCAAGGCGGGGGTATCCAAAAACTGAAATTACAAAAATTTCATTTTATTAAAATGCTGTAAATAGATGCTTCTTTGTATTGTAAGGCTACCAATACATGCTGCATGGATCTGATGGGAACTTGTTTGAGGGGGGCATGCAAATGCATATTACGTGACCCAAGAGAGAGATGAAGCACTGCTATCGTTACCCTAAGTCCTCCCACCTTATCTCTCTTTCCCCTTTCGTAGGCTGGCCAATTCCTGCTAGCCTATTGTTAACTTGTGGCTTGTAGGCAAAATATCTCTCGATTCCCTCTAGACCAGTGGTTCCTAACCGGGGGTACACGTACCACTTGGGGGTACGAGGAGCCAAAGCAGGGGGTACGAAGCACCAAAGTCTTCAGGAATTGGCCCACTAGCCAATACTAAGAAAAACAACCTGAGAAATGATTTTGAATCCGGATGTGGATGGGTATACTAAAACCCTAAATCCCCGGAAAATACTTTAAAAATGTAAAAGCAACGTCCTGCTGAAAACCAAAATAATAGTAAAACCGAAGTATAATCGAAGTGGGGGCCTTATTTTTACATTTAGCTTGCCAGGGGGCTGGCGATTTGCCCCTCTGTCCTCCGTCAATCACGCCACTTAATATCAGTACATTTGATTTTGAAGAAACATGTCCAAGAAACGCATATATCAAGTGAAATAAGGCCTAGGCTAGATATGGTTTCACTTGC
>JGI24158J21664_10012874_pt1 | contig 11068 bp, 4 predicted proteins | sample Ectturendosymbi3_FD_21664 | JGI IMG/M metagenome (IMG submission 21664)
ATTTTGCAGTTGTAAATTGCTCTGACGCAGTGATGAGTGTGTTTCACTCCCCTGTTTTAACACGCAGCCTGATATTTTTGCAGTTATGAACTGCTGTGTCGCAGCGTTGAGTTTGTTTTTCTCCGATAGCCTGACTTGGAGCGCTGATACTAAGGGGAGTGGATATAGAAAAATCTGCATATTATGTCAACAAACGTCGCCAAAACGTTGGTTTCGAAACATGAAAATGACGTCAAATTGTGACGTCACAAACAGCGCACACCAAATGACCACCATATGACCCTGAACCAACCCCCCCCATGAAAATTTTCTACGTACGCCACTGCCAATTTTCAATAAAAAAATTAAGGGTGCGCGTTATACTTGAATGAATACGGTAAGTGCCGCTAGGGGCCGACCATTAAAGTGCTCCCTTCCCACCCCTCAAATTTGCTTACAAGAATTTAAAATAAAAGAACGTTTCGTGCTTGACGGATTCGTATATGAAGGTCACAATCAAACACTCACAAACTGGATTAGCATCTTGAAGATCACAATCAAACACTCGCAAACTGAAATGGGTCTTGTTTTTAACTGTCGATTTTGAGTGGGTCTTGTTTTTCACAGTCTTGCTTGCTTGTCGCCACCTTCATCATCATTACTTTTCCTATTTTTTTCTGCTTTCTTTGCATATGCATATATGGATCCAACGTGTTTCAACAGATGTTCTTACCTGTTGGTTTTTGGTCACCGGTAAGCCTACCGCTTGAGTTTTTAATAATTTACTCATTCTAGGAGATCAAACGAAAAACTTAAGGGATGTGATGGTGGCATACCTTACAGATGTAAACATTCATGTATGTTAATATTTCGTGTAGTCCATAACTAAAAAAGTATATATATTGCATATAGCAGGCTATAATAAATTTTGTAATGTGACCTCAGTGATGTAAAGGACGTTCCATTGTTCACTTCATGTTTCAGTAGTGGTTTAATTCTTTTATAGAATATATAAAAGGCTTCAAACGTTAACTCTTTCGGCATTTGCGCGGAGCCCATATTGATAAAATAGGTCAAACAGGCTTAAAACTGGCTCTGGTTGAGAAGTGCTGACTTGCAGCCTTCATCGTGACCTGCACACTTGGTCTAGCTGTTGGGTTTCTTCCAATTACACGCGCATAGTGTTCTTCCTTGCCTTCGTTTGTTACCAACAGAACCGTTGATAGGTCTTATGTACGGGGGGCTTTACGTTTGTGCAGGGGGTCTTGACATTCTAAAATTTGACAAACAATCCACTAAGTTATAGTGTTTCACCTTCCAATTTGGGGGCTTGGAGCTTTGTTTGTGGGGAGGGCAGGCCCGCAACCAGCTTGGGACACCAGGGGGGGGGGCGAAAGAGTTTTCTGAGAGGTGCCCAAATTTGTTAAACTATGTCCAATGCTTTCAAAATATGTCCAATACATTTTTCCAAGGGAGGCGAAAAATTTTGTAGGGACGGCTCGCCCCCCTGGTTACGGGCCTGGGGGAGGCTAACCCACCAAAGCCCCTGTGACGACGGGACTGGTTATCAACATACATTTATTTCAAAAACTGTACAGTACTACCATACCATGCCAGGTGGGACATAGGCCTTTTTAATGCTCAGCAGTGGTTACGTTCGATGGTAATTGCGTTGAACAACTTCTTTCAGTACAGCCATTGCCAAGTTGTGCAACTGTTTCGATTTACGCCCCCTTAAATAAAAGCCTTCACCACAATCATATCTGAACATATCGTTTGCCCTTGCGTTAGGTTTTCATGCTGATGTTCATGCTTCAAATTCATCAACATGAGAGCAACACTTTTCGTAAGCTTTTATTGTTGAAATGACTTTTTCTAGACTGGAAAGTTAAGTATACCGTTGAAGAAAGGAGACTTCCATGAAACCCACACTCATGGGCGTCCGCAGAAATTTTTCTGGGGGGGGGGCAACGTCAACATTTTGCTGACCCTTGTCAGGTTGCTCAAGATGCAATTCAAATGCACGTTCACGAAACGCATTCTTCACGACTACGCCACGAAGAAAATGCCCCGTGTTACGACAACAGTCACAAAAAATGCAATTTGTTGGCAGCCATAGTCAGGTCTATTACAATGATTTTCACAATATAGGCTATCTGCATGGGGGTCGGAAGGATTTTTTCCAGGGGTAGCTAAAAAGATTTTTCCTGGGGGGCCAAGTGGTGATTTCATTTTACATTTTACACACACGAATGTAAGACAACCTTTTTGCTAAAAATTTACTAGGAAAATGTATAATTTTAAACTCCACGGGGATAAGCTCCTTCTGACGCCCATGGCTACCTGCACATTCTCAAACTAGGGTACTTCTTTTCACAGAAGTATTGCCATGGCCTTTAACGAAACCACAAATTATGACTTTATTTTACGCAAGACTTGTCAGCGTCACTTACAAACAAGAGCTGCAAACATCTGTTATCTTGTCCAAAGCAGTCCTTTCAATAAAACCTTGCTTGTCTGCTGATTGTTTCACGGGAAACGCTCATCCAGTGACGTACGCAGAAATTTCCGAGGGGGGCAAAGCATAGGCGTAGCCAAGGGGGGACCAAAGGGGCCATACCCCCCAAATTAGTAGAAAATAGTTATTTTGTGCTTTGAGAGGCGATTTTCTAAACAAAATAGTGTTATTCGCCTAAAATTAAACATTTTGGTATACACTGCCGAATACTGTTTATACATTTTTTTATTTTTAAGGTCTGAGGGGAGGCCATGGCACAGTGCCGCCTCCAGTACGCTCATCATATAGAAAGCATATCACAAAAAGCGGACAAGTAGACCGGTGTGTTGACACGACTATCGGACAGCTTACTAAAGTTCGATTACCATGCAGCGTGACAAAAATTGAGCAGATGAATCGTGAGAAGTCGCCACTTTGCGGGGGGAATGTTTGACTTTAGGCGAGGAACAGTATTTTGTTTGTGACCCGCTTCTCAAACCATAAACGAGAAGATATGCTAAAAATTACCCCCTCCCCCGGCTACACCTATGAGTATTCCGTCAGAAGTCAGAAATAAACCTTAACGTTTAAGACGTATTACCACAAGCCTGCATAGACGTATTCTAACAAGCGACATAGTTTTATGCTGTGTGAAACGAAGCCTGCATAAGCGTAGTTTCATTAAGCTATTCACTCAGGCACATTGTTGACTTCACACTCGCAGTCTCACATCCACAATGGATTTTTCAAACTTGTTGGAGCACTGCTACAGGTTCACTCATGCTTCTTTTCACACAGTATAAAACAACGTGGCATACCGCTATCAGCAGTCACTGTCTCGATGCATTTTACCTGCCAAGACGTCTGTGTTCAACGGTCACATGCGGAAAAACGCCTGCTATTGTTACGCAATAAAGACTAACGATAGAACAATCGGCTCGCAAGTTTCGCAACCTGCCCCAGCAGGAAAAAGAGGGGACAAGTGTGAACTGCAAGTCTATCACTGTACAAAACAGAATAGTGAAGTTGGCTCTTGTGCAGTGTGAGTGTCATACCGGCAAATGAACTACCAATGCAAGAGTTAAATCAGTTAATCGGATTTAAGGTGCTGACTTCAGTTTTTTCAGAAATTTTTGTTCTTGGTTCCAATTTCCTGAGGGGGAAATGCCCGTTTTGCGCTCCCCACGGACGCCCATGCACACACTGCCTATCGGCTAGCTCTAATTCATTCTACTTACAGTTCAAATGATCTGAGCTCTAAATCACCCACGCAAACACACCAACTGCACTACACCGCTACAAGCACGTCATTTTCCGACACCCTTACGCCATGCAGAAAAACAGCAGTTGTACTGCAACTGAGCAACGTTACCTTTGCAGAGTTCTTCGCTTCAACCGACAAAATTTAATGTTGATAAGCCCACCTAATGACTAGGCTACAGCTTATGGCACTTATTGAAAATATCGTTTTGTTCACTTCTGAACACTGAAAAATAACATGAGAGGCGCCGAGAAATGTCTCTTTTATTAATTTTGGTGACGGCAAGCCAACGCCTGAGATATGCTTTTTGCAGGGGCAGTTGACGTGAAAGCTCTTTACCAAGGAGCGCTGTGGCGATTCACTCAGTGGCCGTGGATCGAACACCCAACCATCCAGTTGAGAGCGGACACTCCAACAATGAGCTATTGCCGCCCCAATAAAATGTTCGTCGCCAATGGATAGATGTCAGGTGATTTTGTGTGCAGTTGAGGCGTTGCTCAGGAACCAACAACAGGAGAAAAAGGATTAAGCCAGCCTTGACATTTGCCGTGATATCCTGCAGGGTCTTTTGTATCAGATTTTGAGGAGGGCAATATAAACCGCGAACTACCGGAGCAGTAATGTTTGCTAGTCTGCGGTCAAATGTGATCTCTTTCCTTTGCTCAAAGGACTTTTGACTAGGATGCGGGAAATGGCTTTGTCTGGAGAGGAAGGTGTAGGGACTGGGGCACAATTGCCCACAAGTAAGTGTGTTTAAAAAAAACCCTGATTTTAAGACAAACACTGGGGGTACTTCAGCAGATTGAGCAAACATTTCATCAATTTACTCACTCCATGGCCACATGTCGTGTTTAAAAGTGCCGCCGCCCAGAAGGTTCCGCTCGGGGCTCCCCTTGCTACGCCACAAAGTCGCGGTTATATTGACTGAATGCAACCGTTCGAGATTTGCGTCACTGAAATTTCCATTTGCTCTCATTCGGACTGGCACTATCGTTGCTCTGTGACGTTATTTACGTGACAATCAATGTGCAGTTCTCATGAGAACTCGTCCATCGTTACGTAACGTACGTCACAGAGTAATGATAACGCCAGCTAGTCCTCTGCGTACTGGGATCATTCATGTTAGCCGGACTTGCTGCACAATTTATCGTTATTTTGAAAATATTCTCAAATGGGAAAACTGTTCGTAGATTAGAATCCAAATCCAATGCTCTATGCAAATCCAATGCTTCAAAAAAACATTCTATCTGATATGACTTATTTTTTAAAAATGCGTAATTGCAGATGGCAGCTCGGGCTCTAACGGATGAGCGCGAGTGACGTGCGCGCAAACGAAGTCGAGAGAACGCATACTACGAATGATATTTTTTTGATTGAGGTCACCTGCAACATAAACGCGCAAAGCCAGACGTGGAACACAAATATATGAACAGTGACAAGGCCCAACCTTAATTAGTGAAGTTGGCGGTGACACAACAATTTAAAATTTACAATTTGCTATAAACAAGCAAGCTCGCGTTCTATAATGTAAATGGCAGTCGAAGACTCAGGCTGAGCTCGAGTCGCCATTGGATCCATTACAATAGTCTTTGCAACAGTACATTCTACACGCCAGTTCAAGCACAAGCGAACTAGCTTAGATATGGCGAGCCGTAGGATCAAAAACATGTCACGTCATCTTTTCGTAGTTAGATGCACCAATTTACTGGTCTACAAAAATACTGTCTTACTTGTGAGGAAACATTGGGCTGCAACATTATACCATCGAGGTATGGCTTGTGAGCGAATCGGATCTCACTGTGTGTAGAGTTGCTTTCGTGTCTGGATCTCCGATGGTTTTTCAGGCTTCGGTTAGACTTATACGAAACTCCACAAACTCCACATACATAAGGTTTCTCCCCTTCATATTAGACGTTCAGACGTCAGCAATAAAAAAAACTTGCAAGATTCGTCTACCAACCGCAGCCAGTTAGCAAGACCAAATACGACCCATTAAAAACTCGGATACAAATAAGCATGCTGCAATCCTCAAACCACGTCCTGTTAATTGCGAGAAAGTTTGTCAAATGCAAACGTGATTAATAAGCTTTGCAGTTGATATCAGCACTCAGAGTTGTCCAGCACAATAGAAGGTAATTTTTACAAAATGATAAGCCAATTTCATACAGAATTTGATCGTTCATTTTGCAATGATCTTCATAAGGACTAGGGCATTACAAATTGATCTAAATTAGCGGGTGTCGACGGACACGATTTGACTGGACTCGCCCAGTAAAAGTATACTTCAAATCGCGTGCTCCATATCAAGAAAAAAGATTAGGAGCAAGTTTCGTTGCGGAAATCTTTCGCTACTACTTCACCGACGACAGCCACACTGAATCTAGCTCAGTGGTTCTCAGCTTCTCATCCTGTGAAACGCCGCAGGGGCACGAGCAGCTTTCGGATCATATGCGAAGTTCGATAGCAGATTAAATTATGGAGTCTTGCAACAAATCTCTTTCCAATATTAAATCACTCTTTCATCAAATGTAACACGGTTGCTTACACTAAACATTTTTTTCACTAAATTACCGAGTAGATCGCGATTGTTGCGCATGCGTTTGTGACGTAGCTACTAAGGGAAAAAGAGCAAGACAAAATTGTGCAGCCTTCCCAGACAATAAACAGGACGCATTTTTTTCGTTCATCCTGCCCACACACCTGGACAGGCTTTCACTAAATGCTTTCTTATTTAGTCACTAGTAACAGTCAAACGACTGATGTGACTGTCAGATTTTTTTATCATTTTTCAATTAAAGTATTTACTATTGATCTATATTTGATTCTTATTTTTAGATCAGCTTGTCGACGAGTTGTAACAGCTGCAGTCCTGGAAATCAAATTTTGTTTTGTACAGTCATTTGTTTATTTTGGTGATCATAATAACACTTGAGCGTATTCATTTTTTCTGTACGGGTGGTACGCGAGTAGGAAAAAGTTGAGAACCACTGATCTAGCAGACACACAATTGCATAGCCTTTGGTAACATTTCAGATTTCGATTGTCTTCAGTGTAACAAACACGATTTAAGTGACCTGGACATTCCTATCAATGATTTCTACACTTACCGGTGTGTATTCGTGTATGTTCAATCAGCTTCGTTTTGCGGGGAAACAGCTTACCGCATGTCTCGCAAACATACGGTCTGTTCTTGTGGTGGATGTCAGAGACGTGTCGATCGAGTCCACTTTTGTGTGCAAAGGTCTTCTTGCATTCGGTGCAACTATATCTGCAGTGGAAAGCTTATGTAAACAGTTAACGAGGCATTCTTAAACACACAAGCAAGATTAAACACCAACCTTTTTTTCTCCGAGTGCTGCAGCTCATGTTCTTTAGCGTGAATTTTCTGCGTGAAGGATTTTCCACACACGGAACAAATATACGGCTTCTTTCCTGCATAAAAGCAAATGCCAGTTACCGCTGAAACGCACAAGTGGCGTGCGCTACAAGCAACTTGCCACAGCTGAAGGTTCTTGTCACGTTCCTCCTTAACCTGTGAGATTCTATCCAAACAACAGTTGAGATATCCACCAGAACACAGTATCACTCTGCATCTTTCGTTCAAATCTCTTGCAAAATAGCATTTAACGATTAGGGCAATGACATTTTCTATTCACAAGCCGCACATTCATTTTATTCAATAACTGACTTCAGTGGTTGAAATAACCATACACACATTTTTCAAATGATGACTCAAAGCAAAAAAATTTGTGAAGAATTTCTGTGACCAAGGTGAGGAGTCCATGTTTTGCCTTGCAAGCAAACTACACAATCCGGATGATAAGGTTATACGAACCGATGGAACTTCGTAAAATCGCTTTGTGTTTTCGGCTATAAAACACGCTGTCGCAAGAACATCACGACCAGCACCCGCTTTTTTCAGCGTTATAATTTGATTAATCGGCTGCTCTTAGCTTCCGCAGACATAGCTCTCAAACCAATTACAGAAAAAAACAGAGCTTTTTCGACGTCACAATGAATTTTAATATTTCAGAAGCTAAGCACGGTAGTACTTCCTTTTCCTCAGTCAAAATTATCTGAATCCTGTTTGCACAGAACAAACGTAGAATTTGTAGGAACCACTAAACGCAACTTTACTCGTATTCACGCCGATGCACGTAAGTGAAAATAATTCAGATTTGATGCCTTTGTCGCCAAATTAAGTGTATGACCATTTTGTGTTTCCACGAAGTAACAACGTGAAAAAGCAATTTACCACACGGCATTATCAGCATTTCTCATTCCTGTGCCTACACATAATCTATCCTTACAATCCGATCAATCCGCACGTTTTCGGTCACGGTGGATTTGGCAAATAGTTACGTCAGCTTGTCTTCAAGCAAAATCATCTCCACCGATACTTACTGCCTGAAACTAACGACAAGAAATTCTACCACGTTTGTCTGTGTGCTAGCTAATGCATCAAATGATCTAGTTTGAATCGAAATTTTTAAAAAGATTACATTGTAATGGGCCATTCTGAAAGATTTTTGTCTTAAAAACGGTTCATCAATCTAAAAAACATCAAGACAGCATTGTTTTTTGTTCGCTTTTTTATAAGGGCGTTCACCAATCTGCATTAGATAAAACTCCACAGACACATATCGGTGCATCAACTGAAGGCAGACACTGGACGAGATCACAACAGTTGTTTTTTTCTTCAAGAAATCGTGTCGGCATAGACACTTTTGCAGCGTTACGAGTCATACAGTTCTGTACAGAGCTCAGACAGGGCGGTCAAAGTTCAAACTCTATCAGGTCCACACAGGATTGTTAACACTTTGCATCAATTTTGCTCAGGTTTTCTGTTATTGGTTGAATTAGTCATCAATTTATTGCACAATTAATAGCCCTTTGCGATATGGATATAGGTTTATTGTCGCGTCCAGGGGCGTAACGAGGTTAGATGGCGCCCGGGGCAAGAAGCAAGTTTGGCGCCCCCACTTTCGAACCTGAGGTTTCTCGGAAGCAAATGTACTGCACTGAAGAAAGTACTTGTGACATTGCTGGGACTTTTCGGCGCCCCCATGGTAGTGATTCGGCGCCCGGGGAAATATGCCCCCCCTTACCACCCCCTCGTTACGCCCTGGTCGCGTCAAACATTACGCAGCGCTGCTTCTCAAAGACAGACAACATATAGTTGGGCGTTTTTCGTGTTTTTTTCATATTTTAGCCCAACAAAGGATATCCCATCAATTTTCATCCTGTAAAAATATGTTAATACTTGCTGCAAAATTTTTGTTTATGAATTGAGATTTGGATAAACAACGCTTGGCGGCACTTGTTTTACACAAGTAGAACTACTAGCTGGTCACTGGTTTGATATTGTGAACTGCAGCAAGTATAATGGTGCAGCCAACAACCAACTGACGAAATGCTTCTCATGTAGCTTGGCAGTGCAACCCACGGCATACATGTGAAACAAGCTTTATACATAGGGTAGGGTTTTTAAAGGTGTTTTAGGGACCTGAACCAGGTCCCTAAACGGGGTTTGAAATTCGGGTGTGTAGAACCAGAGAATTAAAGGAAATATCTGAACGGATAGTAGGAAAGTTTTCAGTTCCCTGCAGGTCCATACCGGGTACCCAAAATTTTCCTTAAAAAAAATTTGGCATAGCCAAGCTAAATGCTCAGTATACGTTCTTTCCTATATTGCTACATACAACCTAGCCCTGTTGGTGCAGACCGTTCTAGCCCACACCCACTGCGGACAACAGGTACTACACTTATGAGAAGTTGCACATATAAATATAAGCGGAAGAAAATAAAGTTCAAAAAAAAAATTTTTTCGTACCTATATACAAAAGCTTTGAACACCTCTGAGAGCGTAAAATCAATGCTGCAATACATTGTTTGACACAATAGAATGCAGTACTGCATAACTGAAAATATTTCATTTTCAGAATGAGGAAGATTTACAAAATGTTAAAATTTGTTGGATACAATACGGTTTTGCACGATTTTCCAGCACTAACAAATTTGAGGTCTTTAGGTATGTCATGGAACATTCATACACCGTGATTGCAGTTGCTTGGATACAGGAATACATGGCAAAATTGCGGCGAACGGTTGAGAATTCAAGAATACGGGCAAGACAAATATTAAATATGACGGAATGGGACAGTTCGGCGACGAACGTTTCGGTGATGAATCAGTTAATAAGACAAAACGCTTTTGATGGGAGAACTTTTTATGAACTTTTCAAAAGTTTTGGGTTTAGCTTTAGGGTTTACGGTAAGCAAACATCCTTTTTATATATTTTTTTCGTATAAAGCATTTGCGACCACCATCGCCGAAATGACCCGTCGCTGAAGCAACAGTATTTTGTTTGAGACAACACCTCTCAAAAAAAAAAAAAAAATTACCAACCTGTGTGAATAAGCGAGTGAGTGTTGAGGCTGCTTTTGTATGGAAACTTCTTTCCACACGTCGCGCAACAGTACAGTTCATCTCCTGTGTGCGTTCTCATGTGAAGCTACAATGTGTGAAAGAAACGAGGTGTTACAGTTTTTGTTAATAACACCGACATTGAATCGTGAATCATAAGCGCGACATGGAAACGTAAGCGTTGACACAAGTTTGCACAGCTGTAACACGTAATTACCTGCATAACGTATTCGTTTGTGAAGGATTTCTTGCAGATTGAACAAGATGTTCTTTTCGCATATGTGTTTTTACGGCGGTATTGGGTAAGTGTTCGTTTGCAATGCTTTGGTTCCCCAAAATCCAAACGTGAAATGACGTCTCTGTGAATCTTCGCATGTTCATCAAGTGTTGCTCTACGCGCAGTTGACCAGGTTAGCGCAATATCTATACACTTGAGTCAGTAACATTTACAACCAGCTTGGAATATGCACTATCAGTTAAGGACCCAACAGCTGGAAAAAAACATGTGGCTGTCACAACAGAAAGGCTTTATCCACATAATATATGGAAGACACGGACTGGACCGTTATACTGAACAACTCATTATGTTCAGACAAACCGACCTGCAGAAGTTTCCTTAAATGGTGGATGGCACGACAAGTTGTAACTAACTGGTTTTAGCACGAAATCAACAGTCAAAAACTTTCTTAAACCAAAAATCAGATTCTATCAAATCACGTGAGATGACAAATGTCGGAATATGTTTGATATTGTTTGGACTACGTTCTTCTGCATGCCAGTAGTCGTCAACAGCGGTAGACTTTGGGGCAGTGGTTCCCAACCTTTTTAGGCTTGCGGCACCCTACAAAACAGAAATATAATTTCCGGCACCTAGTGGCGAACCCATAGCAATTTGGATTGAGTTT
>JGI24158J21664_10012876_pt1 | contig 11068 bp, 7 predicted proteins | sample Ectturendosymbi3_FD_21664 | JGI IMG/M metagenome (IMG submission 21664)
AACACGCATCTTGCCAAGAACGCGTCATTTCAACAACACAGCCGCAGTTTCACGATTGGATTTCATTAATATCTCCAGTCCTGCGCAAAGTTGTCGGATGAAGTACACTGTATGAAACTTACTGTTACTTGTTGATTTTTGATACGAACGCACGCAAACAAAGCCATGATGGGATTTTTACTGAATGCACTTACAAAAAGTGAACTACTATCAGTAGTGCAAAGCGTGGTTCTTCAAGATCTACCAAGAACCTGCAGCGCGAAAAGGAGACAGTATTTCTACCAAATTTTATCTTTGCAACGGCTTTGAGGTTTAGCTATAGTCTGTCGGTTTGAAGATCACACAGCTATGAAAAACAGGGTTATTTGCCATTGAGAAATGGCAGACAACAATTTGACAAAGAATGGATATAGAAGGCATTTGTCGAGTCACCACTGGCACCAGACGCACTTCCTTGAATGACAAAAGTGCGAGCGTGCAATCTGAAAGCAAAGAATTCGTTCACCTGTTGCGACAAATCCCCGGGGTCCATTTCTCTCAAGCGCCGCAAACAACGTTCAGTGAGTTTGTTTCGAGCAGCGTTCGCTCGTTCTTTAGCGATGAAGTTTCGATCGGCATACGCGAGTACATACACTTTGCTGTCTTTGGCTCGTCCGCGCCCTGGCACGCACGAGAAATTTAATCGTTTGCCGGTGAATACGCGTGAAACACAGGAGCAGCAAGTTGTGGGTGAAACTGGAACAAGACTGAGTAAAGTTTCGCGAACATTAACGGAAAAACACGAAATTGAGCGGATTTTTTTTCGCTGGAGTCCACAGGCCCGCAGAGAGCAGCCAAACACTTTTTAATATTCCTAATCAAGGTACAAATCCCCAAACTGCGCTACATACAAACAACCCAAGGAAGTGTAAGTGGTGTTTTTTTTCATTTTTGCCTAAGCTGCAAGCTCTTTTATTGACATAATCAATATTTTACCACACAATGGAAAAAAGTATGCTAGCATGCAGTTCCAAGAAACAAATCATTGTAACATTGACAACACCTTGCAAAATTGTGCTGACAAAGTGTTATCTGAAACAGATTTCAGAACCCCGTGTTACGTTATGCACCCCCGGGTCTACCTTTCCGTTGAACTTGAGCAACTTCGCTGGTGGTGTGGTTATACGTCACCACCAAGTTGCAAGCCTTAATGTCGAGGCCTTCCTCAGCGACTGTGGTGGCGAAAATCAACTTGCAGCTACCGTCTTTGAAGCGGTCCAGCAAACCGTCCTGTTGAAACTTGGTTAACCCTGCAACGAAGGATGTCACTGCTGAGATGATGGCCACACCAAATAAGAAACAGCGAATTTTCGCGAGTTTCTTGGTAAAATCCGTCAAATATTCGGGTTGAACTGCTTTCCCAAAGACGGCTTAGTGAATAATTCTGCACATTTACATCAAGAGCCACGTTACAACTTAAAAAGATCGGTACTACCTCCCCGGAAGCTGGTGGCAGCGGATCCAGTTAAATACTCCGGTCGAAGCGAAAGCTGCAGCATCTCAGCGTTCTCCTGGCAACAGACCACCAGCGACCGCGCAATCTCTCGCGTTCTGGCAAAAACAATGCCGCGTGAATCAGGTCTCGATGAGAAATGCTCCTGGAGGATGTCCATCAGCTTTTGCAACAACGGACTCGGTTGTGAGCTGACATGGTCGATAATTCCTTTACGAAACAACAACAGCAATCAAGGGAAGCTTGGTAGTAACGTGAAGTTGTTTCACGCATCGCCTAATAATGCTTAATTCAGCAGATAAAACTTTACCACTGCTTGTATAAAGATCTGCTAATTTTCTCTCCTGCTCATCAATGGGATTTCTGGCGATGAGAGCCTTCTCAATGTAGTTCCTGGCATTGGAAGGTCGGACATGGTCGTTCATCAACAACGCATTGTTATATTCCTGGAAACAACAATCATGTGCAATACGTATTCGCAGCCGATTGGTTGGTTCAAGCAAACTAAGAATAGTTTTGTGTTAGGATTCGATCGTCTTTAAAGCACGATATCCGGATTTTGAATCTTGCACATGATTCGTGTCAAACAAATCAATCAAACCAAACTTTTGGTACCTATGCGAAATTGTGTCAACTTTATTTCCAGCACACACACCCCTTATTTACGCCAAAAGTCACAAAAATGACAGAGAAGCTTGAGTTTTACTAACTTTAGTAAATCAAAACAATTTTTACCGCAACACTACTTCTGGTTGAATTGCTAGTGCTCCTTGAAAGAACTTTTATGTTTAAAAAACTACCGCTGCTGGAAATCTTGCTTGGAGCAGAGCCAGAGTTATAAAGGGTCGTCTGAAGTTTACCTAAAAAAACTTGGTTGGATGCAAAAACAAATCAGTTTTCGAATCAAGGTTTGTTTTAAGGTGGAGATATGAAGAGTAAAGCTTACTCGAAGGTGTTCAGCATAAACTTGGAGGATCTTGCTCAAGTACTTGTCGGCCAAGCACACGCTCCGGTCCAGGAATGCGACGACATCTTGCTCGTACTTCTGACTGCCACGCTTCTTCGACAGCGCGAACTTAAAGTCTTTGCCGAGAGCAGCAGCTGCACAGAAAGTTAAGACACGGTCAAGCGATCAGGCATCAGGAAGAGAAATAAAACGTTAGAACGCCGCCAGGCATTTCTTCACTTTGTAAACGACCTCCAGGGGCGCTGCATACCACTGCGTCGAACTCGTGGAATATTCGAGCTGCTGAGGTCACTGCCAGGTCAAGCAGTGGAAAGCATGTTGTCGAAGGTGACATCCGATGACGCGACGGATCGCGTGCATAGTTTGAACTAATTATTTTCAGTGGCCAATAAAAGAGATGAAGAAAATATCGCAACAACCAACCACTGAAAAGTGTAGTGCAAAGTGGAAATGGCGGTATCGCTTTAAAAGTGGAAAGGTATTGCGAATGCGAACGTCGTTGAAGGGAGTTGCTTTTTACAGTTTTGACCTTTGAACTGACAGTGGGGAGAACGGCAACTCATGGCAAAACGTGGCAAAGCATGTTGGTAGCAACGCGATATAAGCATTTCAAGACTTTTTACATCAGATGCCAAAAAATGAAAGTTACACGAAAGCAATTGTTTTTTGGCATCTGATGTATCTTCTTTCACTTCAAATTTCGCAAACTGCAGCAAATCGAAGACGCAGCTGATGGTGTAATGTGAGATGCAACAAAACTTTTACTGATGGGTTTGCGCGTGCGTCACTCAACGTGAAGTTACAGATTTACTCCTTCAAAACCAACGTCATCGCAAAGCGTGGGAGACCTGAAGTATGGATGACAAAGTACTAAGCGCACTGGTATGAACAACAAATTATTTGTTGCCATAACCACGTGTCAAGTTCCGACCAAAGACGTTACCGCTTAAAACACGTTTCGGTAACACAGAACAAAATATCTTTTGAAGGCGAACTCCAAGAAAGAGATGATTTGAAAACTGAAAGGTACAAAACTGCAGCAAACCAAGCATTGATGTCATCCATGCTATTCGCAAAAAAACACCGCATACCACTTTTGTTGTCGTCAAGCAACGCCCGAACAAGAGACTCGATTTCCTCCATAACCTTCTTGAGCGCGTCCGCAAACAAATCGTTTTCTCGTCTGTCCACAGGTATGGTGTCTGCAGAATACGAAGACACAGGATCACAAACGCAGTCGAAGATTTCATTGAAAGTGATCTTTCTGTCAGGAAAAGCTTTGTTACAACCGAAACCACACAATTGCAAAACCAGCTTTTGCAACGACAAACAAGTATTTGCTGACTTGATAAAAATCGGGGAGTTGCTTTTTACCAAAATCGTCGAGCTTGGAATATTCCAGTAACTCCGCCAGGTTCTGTTCAACTTGAACAGGTGCGATGGAAACATCCAAGTTTCCCAAAAACTTAATGATATGATCCATCGCTTTGTCAATTGAATTTGCTTTGCCTGATCCAGGAGACGCAGTCAAACCAACTACCTGCAAAAAAGGTTCATTGTGAAAAATTGGAGTTTTATTAACAACAACACCACAACAATTCGCACGCATCGCTCATTTGCAAAATGCGACCACAAGCAATAGAAGCACTTCCACAATTTGCTTGCATGTCAAATACAAACAAAACTTTTGAATCATATTTGAAAGAAAATTTTGCTTCTCATCAACAAAGCGAGAAAAGCTGCGTAAAAGTTCTCAGCAACCTAGAGCTCATCTTTTTCCATACAATCCATTTCTGATGCAGACTATGCATAAACTAACACTGGCTTACTTACCTGAGGCAGTCTCAAAGAAGGTTGAAGCCTTCTTTTTTCCCCCATATACCGATCCATGATTTGTTTGTACGGATGTCCTTTCATCGCATGATGGCACTCGTCGAATATCAGTAGGGTTATGTCCGTTACAGCGCACTCATTTTTGCTGAAAAATTGATAAATTCCATGTTTGTTCTAAAGCTCAGACTCCCTCATGCCTGCTGCAGTAACACATATTAAAAATAACTCTTCGTATCTTTGTTGCGCTGATACACTTGTCAAATTGCACTTTCTATAATTACACAAGCTACATGGCTTCAGTTATCCAGTAAACGCACTGCGCCAATTTGTGAGGAAACCTCCTGCAGTCGCCATGGGGCCGAAGCTTTGGTTACGACATGGCGTAGTTGTTACCTTATTCTTTCTTCACGATCGTGGTAAGCTTAGTCATTGCTACATTCACCATTATGCGATCATAACGTTCGAAATTTTGTAAGCATTTCAAAACTTTCTTGCCACAGCGACGTGCACGCAATCTCACAAAAGCAATCACTCGGTCAGGGCGCGTCGCGAATGTTGGCAGAAAATTTTAAGAACTGCTGAAAACAGCCAGCGTTGTAACTGCGCTGTAGTTAACTCACTTCAGTGCGTTGATTAGAACTTGGGGTGTCATGATCAGAACTTGGTGCTCGTCCAACACTTCGGCAACTGGGGTCGTTATTTCATTACCACCGACGACTTGAGCCACAGAAACAGTTATATCCAAGTACCTGCAAAATATTCTGGAGAAGTTTGCTAAATTTCGTACTGAAACACTTCAGCAGATTAATCGCTGCAAAAGAAAAATAAACCCTTCTGTGAGGTCATCACATGACGTTTCCATAAATGACCAAATTTCGCAATTTACAGAACAAACTGCTTGTAACAATTCGTGTTTTCGGCATTACCCCAGATTATAGCAGAACCACAAGCGTCTTGGAACAAATAATTTTACATGCTTATCGTTACTTGCAATGGAACAAAAAAAAATTAACGAAGCATTCGGGTGAATGAAGAAAAATAACAGAGAATCTTCAGCTGCGGAAAAGCCCGGGATCACACCGCAATAAATAAATCAATTTGAAAATAGTAGATGTGAAGCTAACTTCTGGTAGGTTGGAGTTTTGAAGCCGATGGTGTCGATTACAAGCAAGCCATGACTAAGTGATGCCGCTTGCACCGCAACCAAAATAGAAGCAGTTACTTTTAAAGCCAAAAGAGCAAACGAAGGAGTGGTACTAAAAGTGATTGCCAGTAAGATATCACTTTTTGACAGAGTAAAGAGTTTCACTTTTTGTTTTCATCGCCTTTTGTTTCGGAGCCAGCTGAATTAAGGAATTCTCGTTTTCGTCTTGACCTAACCTGTAAATTCATGCTAAGTTACTGGTCTGTTCCTTCCAAAGCTACTGGATCAGAGAGTTCCACGCTGAACAGCCGAGGTTCTTACTTATGTTTGTTGGAAACAAGCAGACAAAACTTTATTTTGTAATGAACTTGCCATCACATGAAGCCACTGCCGCACTTACTTTGTGCATTTATAACCTGGTTTCACCAACCACAAATTTCGGAGTTCAACATAAGAATTATTTAAAGTTACAGTACACCTCGCTTTATTCAGTTTAGTGTCATTTTGTTTGGAAACGGTTTGTTTTCTAACAATTTTTGGCAGGCAACGAAGCCATTTGCTAGGTTATTTAAAACGTATTCTTTTTAACAGTGGCGGGTCCAGGAATTGGGGTCCCGAGGCAAAGATTTCTAGGTGAATCTTTTAACAGAACTAGGCACTCAAGCTATTGCTGTGAGACATAATTGGTGAAAAAGTCTGCATGCTTTAATAAGAGCAAAATTAATCAACGTTTAACAAGGGGGGTTCCATGACATTTGAAAATAGGGAGGCCCGAAGCAAGTGCCTCATTTTCCACACTTTAAATCCACCACTGCTTCTTACCAGCTGAAAAGTGTATAATGCTGTTGAACGAGAGGCACAGTTGGAACTAAAAACACAACTTTCTTTTCGCTGCCGCCAAGATGTTTCATGCAAATGTGCAGAGCAACGTAAGTTTTCCCAGAACCTGAATCACAAAAATGTATGGTTATTTTTGACTGGTGGTTGAAGTGGTTTACATTCTGCATGAGAAGTGAGTTTCGGAAAAGCAAAGCAAAATCTAACAAAGCTTCACAAAGCGAATCGTCAAGAATTGCTATACGAAGCGCAACGTTTCTTGAAAGGTAAGAATTAAAGTGGAATGGCACTGCCTTTGCAGCTATACGAAACTGTAAGAGACCATAATATTAAGGTATGAAAATGCGTGTTTGGCTTCAGCAGTTGTTCACACCTGCACTTTCTTTTCAAGTAAAACGCACTATTGCGGACTTGCTGATGCTTTCAACCAGTGATTGGAAACTTTATTGCATATACGGGTGACAATCCGTGACATTGCGTGTGTCCAATTTTTCTCTGTATTTAGTGTGTCTGTTTTCTCTGTATTTAGTGTGTCTGGAAACGGAAAAGGTTTTCTTTTCCTACCTTTCCAGTAATTTTACTGGAATACAAATTGCCAAATATTGTGCTTTCGTAGGTCTCTGTCTGACCACCAAACCATAACGGAAAGCTTCAAACCGTGGCGAAAATCTCACTCAATCAAGAAAGTTTACGGCAACAAAAACCACATCACTCCCAGTTACCTGTTGATGATACGATGACACAATTGATTCCTTGGATAGCTCGTTCAGCCAGCTCAAGCTGATATTTTCTAAGAATCAGATTGCGCGCAACATCCTCGCCCTTTGCTACCACATTTGCATCTGTTACAGCACCTGGAAAAGAGTCGACACTCCAAACCCTTCTTCCAGAAACTGGCAAAGCGCACTAACAAAATCATAGCACACACGCAAAAACGTTTATAGTTATATGAGCTGACGTGAGCTAGAAAATCCAAAAACAAGCAAGGAACAAATTATACAAGGTCTGGCCCGAAATAAAGTTTTACCGCCGTAAAGCAACCGCTTTCAAAGGATCATCTCAAGCAAACGTAGCTTACACTTATATCAACGGTTCTCAACTAGGGGTCAGCGGAAGGGTCGGGTACTTTTCGGCCCCGCCGTTTGGGCGACGACTACATGGCGCAATTTGACGCCGAACGATTTTGGCACCATCCGTTTTGGCGCCAGTTTGGAGATTGACAAGTGTGTGTTATGAAAATGGATAAAAACATGGGTAGAATTTTAGTATCGTAATTGTAAGCTCGATCTTGCAATTACACAAGTGGTGCCCATGAGTCAAAATGTTTTGCGATGTTTAGAATACGCTCATCAATATTACTGTACAAAAATGTGGGCATGGTGATTGGTTACATCCTCACGAACTATTGTTCGCCTGTATTGGTTCCACATTCCTGTTGGAAAAAGTCGTGGAGGTATTGCCTCGTCTNTCAAGTCTCCCCACATAATCATATTTAACCATAGTTATCTACGAGTAATGAAGCATATAAGCGCAAGCGCTAAAGTAGCTCAGCACCAAAGTCCCATTCCGCCGCGGAAACCTTTCAATTTGAAAGTTAATGTTACATCTTGTGATATTTCTGCTATGCCGCATATCACTGTTCACCCTTCACTGACTAGAAATTGTATCTGATATAGCAAGGGCCGGCAAACCGTCTTTATTTCTAGGATTTGTCCTTATTTTGAAGGTCTGTGTCTTGGGAAATTCGTCTGTTCTTATTTCTAAGAAAGGTCCTTGTTTTGACTTGAATCCTTATTTTTTGTCTTGTTGTCTTATTTTCCAGTGAGCAATGCGTTTGTGGTATGGTCTGTTCGGATATCAATAATATTTACTATCCGGATAATGGGTATATCCGTACATTTGTATTTTACCGAACCGGTTAACCGGATAATAATCGTTAATTGTTGAACAATTGTTTTCACACGATTTGCGTGAAATGCTTGTAAAATCACGACATAGTTTTATTGTAAATATACAAACATGCACTGTACGAGTGTGTATGAAGAATATCATGCATTTTTAATATTTACTGCTTCTGCAACGCATTCCTTATGAAGCACAACGCATCGATTGTGGTGTCGTGAAAACGAGACCTATTAAAGTAATCACTACGGGGATTTTGTAGAACCTAGGTGGCCCGTATCTGCAAGCAAATAATGTCCAAACTTACCTAAAAAGCGTTAAAAACGCTTTAGTGACGTCAATTTTTATACGGTCAACCAACGGAATTATATCCGGATGTCAGATAGCAAAAATACTCTCGGTTAATCGTTTCACCCTTATCTGGATAATCCAACCCTAGCTTGTGGAGAGATTGTTCTCCCTTGTTTCGGAACAGCGGACTAAAGAAACAGCCTTAGCTGAAGTATAGTCAAGTCCATCTTACAATCAACCCTGGATATATCGGTTTGGCTGTAACTGATTGAATGGTTTACTACCATCATTTTACGTCATAATTCGATAAGGGGTTGCTATCGTTTCAAAACACAGTTCTAAGCTGTTCATTGGTCTAATCTAGCAGCAAAGGATAGAAGCTACTTTTACTCTCATAAATTATTTTTGCTTTAATCTCCGTGGCAGAACCACTGATTTATAGTAAACAAACCTGGATTCTCGTGTTCTTGGCCAGTGAAACTTCGTTCCGCTTCTGATATCTGGCCAACAGCCTAAAAGAAAGCATAGCTTTCTGTCAGACCATCACCCAACTAAAAACAAGGAGTGGGAAATTTGAAATCGTGCAAGTCACGACATGCTAGTTTTGCTGTTCTCGACGCAGTTACACACGCGCACAACTGCTTGCAGCACAAAGCACAGCGAGCTTTACCTTATCCTGCTCCTCCATCAGCGCTTCGTTCAGTTCTTGATCAACTGTCAAACAACGTCACTTTTGAATGGCGCATTCTAGTATTTCACAAACATTGCAACAACAGGTGCCCCAACCTGCTTTGCTGTTTGGCCGGTAGGAAGGTTCACTCCAGCAGCTCTCCATCAATTTTTTCAACGTATTAAATATTGACAGTTCTTCAGCGGACTTTAGGTTTTGCTCCACGTCATCGATCACTTTCGGGTTTGGCTTTTTCTCAGACAAAATCGCTCCTTCGAGTATTCGATACGCTGCTTTGAAGTCAAAATACGGAGCTTTTCCGCTTATCATCGCGTACAACACGCATCCCAAACTGCAACAATTTGTTTGTGGATATTACTTCGGAAAAAACAATGAAAATAATTGAATTCCAACCTAGATTTATTTTGGATACTTTCAAATTCTAACTTATCCATACCAATTCATTTGCCAGGAGTAAAATTGCAGCTTTTCAACGCTTGTTAGAAAGGCTTTGTTTACCGCTAGAATAAACATCCTCATTAACAGCACAAACACGAGTTTGGGGCAAAATGCAATACATATGCATTAGAGGGAGAGCCATGCAAAATAAAATGCAATGCTTACATATCACGCTAAACTAAAATCACGACTTCGCTGAACCACAAACCATGTAACATTTAGGAATGCATGAATGCTAACAGCCATGCTTCATCAAACGTCTACTAGATCATTGGTTCTTAACCGGAGGGGTTCGCCTCCCCAGGAGGGCGTCAATAAATTCCAAGTGGGGCGCGAGCCCTTATGCGCTCTGCAACATGAAAAGTTTGATCAATAAATTAACCCAGGGCGGTCCAAGATTGCGAGGATGAAGGGCAACATTACGGTTTGAGGAAAAATTTGCGGGCCGCAAAGAGAGAAACTCCATTGCAATTAAAAGACACGTTTGCTGTTCTAATAGACCTAATTTTTGGTGCACGCCTAACGTAATTTTTAAGTTTTCAGTTTGTTTGTTTGCGACTCAAAATAGAGATTTTCTGCTAGCAAAAAGATATACAACACACCAACAAATTAACAATTTTTTTTTTTGGTTTTGGTTATGAAGTCAATGTCCACTTTAATTTCCGTAATCGGCAGAAGCAAGTAGGCATGCAGGTTTCATCAGCCATTCTATTTCGTGTGTCGCTTTTCAATCGCGTCATACTTGAGAAAGCATTTTTACAAATTACGAACATGGGGAGCACATCTTCAGTGCAGTCTCTTAAGCGGGGGCAATTGCCCGGTTGCCCCCTTGGCTGCGGGCCTGGTTACCCTTCAATTATTTCAAAATTGCTCCCCTAGAATTTTCGTGGTATTTCTCGTATGTTTTCTCATGTTTGGTGCTGTAATGCCTCTTTGAATAAACACTCTTTCTGAACGGATATTACTTGCAACCTCACGAGACACTGTGGTTTGCCATTGTTATTGGCGAAGAAATACGTTTCCTCCCAGTTAGAATTTAACTTTCTGTTTTCCTCTGAAACCTCTTTTGACACTCATTTTTTGTTAAATTGCTATACTTGAATAAAATATTTTTTCATTACTTCTACAATGCACATCTTCTAATCTAACTCGAAAATTAAGTACAAAGTCTATGCTTGCAACAAAGATCAAAAATAAACGCATGTTTTGTGGTCACAAAGTACTGCAGCGTTAGCCTAGCCTAGAGGTAAGCTATGGTAACGTCATAAATTGTAAAATGATATGTTTTCCCCCTAATAGTAACATATTGACCTGCACTTCAATGATTTGTGACTTGCAAGGACTGTGTGGCTAATACAATGTATTTATTTAATTTTTAATTTTTGGTGACGGCAATTGGCGGCAGGCCGAAGCCTGAAATGTGCTTCTTGCCGGGGCGGTTGAGGTGAACGCTCTTGCCCAAGGAGCGCTACG
>JGI24158J21664_10012877_pt1 | contig 11068 bp, 6 predicted proteins | sample Ectturendosymbi3_FD_21664 | JGI IMG/M metagenome (IMG submission 21664)
TGAAAAGGTACATGCTCATCTGTCGGAATGCTGAAGGGGTACATGGTCAGAGAAAGGTTGGGAACCCCTGCTGTAGATAAATAGTTTTGTTAACAAAACTGACCGGAATCAAAGAGATTCCTTTTGACCACATCACTGCAAACTTGAAGAAATGAAAGATGAAGAAAACTTATGTTTTGGTCAACGCTTAGAGCTATTTTTTGACAGGAACGAAACCCTACATTTTTTTCACGCGCGTAGGTGTAAGCCGAGTTACGATAAATGCCATATAGGTTTGCAGCATGTTTTCTTGTTTCCGAATATACTTTCCATTTTATCACCTCATCCCACTCTTGATTTGAAATTTTGTATTTGCGAGAATGTTGTGGTGCTGGTGCCCTGGCTGAAGCTTTTTTTTTTCAGAGAAGCTGTTGCGAATATTTTGTTATATTAAAGAATAAAGCCGTGGCAACGCCTGGGTTTCTCTTGTCGCTGAGACATTTGGGTCATTTGTCCGAAATAGCTTAAAAACTTCAGTAATTTTTCATTTTTGGGTATTTTTTGTGAGTGAAAAAAGCGCTATGACCGAATTGACCTAATTTTTTTGGTCATTTAAAAAAATTCGGCCAAGGACCGAAAAATATCAGGGCATGCGGCACGTGTTCCAAAAAATGAAGAAAAGTTGCATGTTATGTGGCTACAGAAAGCAAATGAGCGATATTTTTGAAAGACAGTGATTTTGATTGTTTCTGGCTTTTACGACAATTTTGCTAAACCGGCGAAGTGGTACGTGACCCCAAAGTTAGATTAGATTCGATTGCCCGTTGGAAGTCTGCTTCGGGTCATACCGGGGTCTTTTAAAAAAGGTACTTGCGGCCTGTCCAAGCTCATGCTCGACGTTCATGGGTGAGTGCAGGGGAAAAGTTCACGCAGCGATGCTACCATTGAGTTACCACCAATGCAGCATTCGCTACGAAAGTAGCCGCATGGAAAATAGCGCAAGCGCCACTGGATGCGTGTGGCGCTGGCACTCCAAACGGAGGGCAAAAGGCGAGTATAATGAAACCAAATTGGAAAATTTTTCCATGTCTTCGAATGTTGTACCATTTTATTATGTAATCTGAAGTCATGGTTAACATGAATATTACTGAGTATTATGGAATATATCTGGTTGAAAAACAATCATTTAGATAGTAAACTTTGTTTTTCATAGGCTTGTATAGATTGCAGACCGACAGAAAAAAATGTCAATGGTCTGCTCACGAACGAATCACTTGTGCAAGAACGAATAAGATCGCATTGAAAAGATCGTATTTACAGGATGACTGAACGCCGATAAGCTGCTTTGTTGAATTTTCAAGTTTTCTTGCACAGTGAGAGTCAATCAGTTAAATCCAGAAATTTACGTAAAATCTATCATTTGAATACTGTACTACATAAATATATATAACCGGCGAAATATTGAATAATGCCTCGCTATGAAATGACACAAGGATAATAGCTAAATCACCATAAAATTGAACCATATTGACAAGCGACATTTATTGATGCACAGTTGGTATTTCGTATAGTTAGAATTAAGAAACTGTGCTTTTTGTTTAAATATTAGGCAAATAATAAATTTTCCATTCCTGAAGTTGCATGGAGGTGTAAACTGGATGTAACGATATTGTGTTTGTAGCAAAATTGTCTGTAACCATGATTCAAAAGGTTCGAAAGAAAAGTAGAAGCAAACAACATAAAAGCTTTGCATAAGTCGACAGCGTGAAATAGCTTGATGGTTTTATCAACACCATTCTAAATTGGGTAACCGACACATTACATTTAGGCAAACATAGTTCTAATGCCAAATTTCTAATTTAATTCAAATTAGACCATCTTCTTGAACTACTTTAGTGAGGCCTTTAATCCTGCGAATTTCGTCAACGAATCAATCAATTTTTGTATTCTTTGCTAAATAAAACCTAGAGTTACTCAAAGTTTAGATAATTACTTCTCCCGAGTAGCTAAAGGGATTTGAATATGAGCGTGGTATCAAGAATTGGCTTAACTTTCTCCGCCGAATGTAAAACAAGCGTGGTGTCAACATTCCTTTGGGATGAACTAAAAGTTTTTAACTTTCTTGACCGACTGCCGAATTGTTAATTTTTTTGAAAAATCTTTAAAGTTCAGTAGAGCCTCTAGCTTACTTGAATAAAATGCAAAACAACCTCAACGGCGTTTGGCTCAAAACTCATACCCAACGGTCAAATGTGAGAGATTCTCAAATGTGGAAGAGTGTAAATCTCAAGGGAATCAGGCGTTTTTTAGAAAATCTAATCAGATGACACTATTCACTGAACACTAAGCAGACTTTGATAATTGCAGAAGTTGGAATCAGAATAGCATCGAATGATTTTAGGTTGCCAGTAAATATTTCTACGGTGCCAGCGTCCTTCACAGTTACGTAACCGAAAACCAGTGACTCCAAGATAACGACGCCATTAGTAAGATTTATGGTGTCAGAAAAGCATCCCTAAAACGGTTTGAAATCAATTGAGAAAACGAACATTTCAGTCAAACTTAGTTACAGTATGTTTAACCATTGATTGCAGTGATATGTTGGCTTTGCAGATACGCTTAGAAAAAGTGTCCGCTAGATGTCGGACTAGAATCCCGAGTTGTATATGACACATCTGTGTCAATGCTGCTGAGTTGGGGCTTGCAGTGGTTAAGGTTCTTGTGAGAGACTGGCCACTTTATGTAGGAGATTCAAGTTTACAGAGTGATATGGGGAAGACATGTAAGCGATAGTGACCAGATTGTCACTGCCGCAGTGTTGTTCCAGCACACAAATAACACTTATTCATTACGACAAATAACACTTATTCTGACAACTGTTACAACAAAACACCAACAAGCCTGCAATTGAAAGTGGTCAATTGAGTTTGTCATCTTGTTATTATTGACAGTCGTGATCGAGACATTTGTATGTTTGTGTACGTTGCACACTAACTAGTGAAAGGTTAACACCGGGGCAAAGGTTGATCAAACAGGAATTTCTCGCTGAACCAGTCTGGTTTTCGGTGCCCGCTGGCGTGAAAGTACATTACTGATGGCAGAGTTTAATGTTGTTGTAACAATTATCTAGTGGCACTTGAAGTGCAGGTGTTTGCGAATGAAGCCAGTTGAAACTTATTTGGGCCGTGCCTGTGCACCGCTTCACATTAAGGTTTGAAATTGAATTATTTGATGGCAAGCGCTATATTTTGCCACGCGCGGTTGTCTGACATGATGTATCCAGCCACGTGGATTGGACAGGCCGATATGACGTGAAAACCAATTCTTTTTAAAACCAGTCGGTTCGTGTTCAAGCTGAGATAACGTGAATTTTAACTTGTGTCTGCTGATTGAAGCCAGCAAGACAACGCATCTTCGACTTCGGTCAGAACAGTGCTCACCCAGAAGAACAAACCGTCAACCATGTTGTCCTCCACTGTCCAATACATCGACCTCCACATGGACTGCACGGCCTGACAGTTCTGGACGATGAGACAATCGAATGGCTGCTCAACACTTGCCCCAGATTTAGTGTGGCCAAGCAGTGGTTAGAAGAACTGGCTCAAAAGAAGTGTTCACCCGATTGGCGTGTGTCTCTAGTTCAGGGGTTGGCAACTTTTTAACACTAGAATGCCCGGAATTTTGATTCACTTAGAATGCCCGAATGAGCCATTTTGACTTCCTGCAGGCAGTTTCTTGTGTAACAGTACTGCGATTACGGCTGTGGAATAGCTTTGTAAGTAAGCACAGTCAGAGGTATATTTTTTCAGTCAGAGGTAATTAATTTCACTGAACAGAACGAAAGTAACAACAAAACAAATAGGCGAAAAAAACAGAATGCCGGAAAAGGACACTTGTTATTGTGGAATTGTATTTCACGCACAGACGTCGTGTTTTAGTAGTGCACTTTCCGCATAATGACCTGCTACACTCATGGCAGGTGCCCACTGTGCAATTCTTCTTACATTCGCTCTTTATTTGACAGTATTTCGTCATTTTACCATGCCCTTTGTCGGGTGTTTCTTGCGACTGTCCTAGTGTTGCTCGTTTCGCCTTTGTGTTCCTACTCCTCAACCAACCGCTGAAGAAAAACCGTTTCTATAGATGTTGTTCTTTGTGACCTCTTTGTAATGATCCATGCATTTATATCCGCAGTGTGTTGTGGAAAGAATGTCGCCTATAGGTCATCTTCTGGTGCAAGCTCTAACTCTGTATTGCCTTGCCATTTGATTGACACTATCAACACCATATTTTTGTCAATGTAAGCTTTTACTCTTTCTGGGATCTTCTTGGGATTATCGGCAACGGTGATGCTTGGGTGAAGGGTGGTGAGAATAATCACATTTTTCTTGGCCTTACCTTGATAAACAGTCATCGTTGCATCACCAGATTTATAAAGTGTGGTGGAATGAAGTGGCTCTTTCATGTGCTTCACCACTGCAGGTACTTCCTTTCGGATTTTGTTCACTGTCCCCCGTAGGCTGGTTTTGTTTTTTGAAACTTTATGGCCAATTCATTGAGGTGAAATAATTGTCGGTTGTCACGTTCCTCCCTCTGTTGAGGTACGGCTTCAACAACACCATGACGACCTGGTCGGAGACGCGTTCATCCCTGAGGTGAGTTTCGTCTCTACCACCGTACCGAAACTCATTTACCACACACCTGCTGTATTTGTCTACAGCAGTGGTTCCCAAAGTGGGCGGTGAGAAACTCTAGGGGGGCGGTGAAGCAGAAATGGGCGGTTGGGGGGCGATAGGAGACCCAGTTAATAATTAAATTTTTGTTGTCTTACTAACTTTGGGTGACCAAATGTCATAAAAACAGTATGATCAACAAACATGTATGCATATAATTTGTAAACAAAAACTTAGCGTTTTACTAATTTAAGATTGATAGTGAAATGCACGAAAAAATTGTGTTGATATGTGTGCTAGGCATGGTAGGGGGGCGATAGAAATTTGTTTGTCAGAAAAAGGGGTGCTAGCCAAAAAAGATTGGGAAACACTGGTCTACAGCTAACCAATGTTTCCGCCCATATTTTTCAGGCTTTGACGCCATGCATTGCGTAAATGGACATTTACATTTGGTGTCGAAAAGCTGTTCATCCACAATGATGAAATCCCCAGGCGTGTAACATGAAATACAATTCTGTATGAACCACAACCGAAAAAAGAGCAAATTTGTTTGTTGTCAAACTTAGAGATCGATCAGACTTTTTGTTAAAGCGGAGAAAACGCAAAATTTCGCGAAATTGTTCATTCATATCGCTTGTTTGCACAATGACATGCCCCATTTGTCAGTCCAGAAAGTGTGATATGGCATGTCATCTGATCCTATTACTCCTCGCGTACATAACAGCAATGAAGTTTCAGTGATGGTGCTTTTCCGGATGTGTTCAAGTGTAAGCTTCTCAACAACAAATGTCAGGCACTTGCAGGCGTTGCAGGACTTCCAGCCTGTATGTTTCTACGCGCGTAACTCGTAGGGCCTGGATATTGCCCCAGGATATTGCGACCTGCAAGTCTGCCTGGGGACTGGTCACTGACTTGTATTTCCTTCCATTTAGTGCCATCCTTTGCAGTCAACACTTCAACACTGTACCATCGTTCTCATCAGTTTCCAAATAACTTTGCCAACTGCTCGTGGTTGGATCTCGGTTACCTTACACAAAAAAATAAACGGAAGTTGGAAAACACAGAAATAGAGACATGACAACTCCATCCGCATCACAAAGCTCCTGTTCTGTCTTGCGACTCATCTTCACTAAAATAGCTAATTTCATCTATCTGCTGTCGGAATGAAATTATCATCTGCATCAATGTTGCTTTCGTTCCGATTGTCAGACATATACTCGGGAATATCAGTTAGCAAAGTTAAACTTCTCTTGGTGTAAGACCTCGACTTGTAGACATATACATGTGCTGACTGTTTCAAGTTGCTAAGTAAAGGGCAGCTGTGATTTAACTGTACTTGCAATCAGAACCACGCACAGCAAGTCAAAACAAAGGTGATAATTCACAAACTAGGGCAGGGGTCACCAACTTTTTGGAACAGAGAGCTACTTCTTGGTAGAGATTCATGCGAAGGGCTACCAGCTTGATACACACACTTATGAAATAAAAAATTTGCTCAATTAGTCTTCAATTATGTTATCATTAATAAAAATTAAAAACGTTCATCAATGTGAAGACACTGATTCTGCTTTTGTTATTTTCAGAACAAGCCCGCGGGCGACCTGGTGCCCGCGGGCACCACGTTGGTGACTCCTGAACTAGGGCGTTGTTGACACAAAATATCTCAACAAAATATTCTATGCCACTGATACGAAAATGATAAAGCTTTTGAAAAGACGCTTGACAGCAAGAAAGACTTCAAGTTGTTTCAAAAGCACAACTGACTTTGTAAATTGAATTTACGCTACAAAGCACAAAAGCACTATCATTACCTGTAGTTCACGAAATATTTTTTAAGCATTTCTATACAGGTAGTCAAAATGACTCCTCCGGGCATTCGATGTAAATATTCGCAAAATCATATTTAAAGTTGACATAAACGCACGCCATCCCAACAAGCTATTAGGCCCTAGGAATGATGAAAAGTCACGGAAGGATTTTCCCTGGAAACAAGTAGGTGAAAAGATACGCGCAAGCAAACTATCCGAAGGAGTCATCATTTTTCATGCGACTTCATATGGACATAAGCTAACTTGTACTCAACTGAATTTTAACAGCAATCATCGAATGCATGCACATTTAAATTCCAAGTTTTGTCAAATCCAGAGAGAGCCACTTCAGAGGAGCTGAAGAGCTGCATGCGGCTCCAGAGCCGCAAGTTGCCCACCCTTACTCTAGTTAGTCTATACCAGTCGCTCTCAACCAGTTTTGAGAGCCGCATATGGCTCCGAAGCACCCTTTGTGCCGCCCTCATCCGTTTTTCAATAAAACCTCTAATATTTTGTGTAACAGACTTCGTTCCGCTGTAAAGCAAAACATGGCGTCCAACCCAAAATTTTGGGGAGGGCATAAACAATTGGAATAGTTGCACAAGTTATAAATGAAAGAGCAGATTGCAGCAGGCCAGTAACATATTACAAATTTAAGCAATATGAACAGCAAGAAATGAAAAACAACAGCCTTTTGTTTGGGACACCGCTTCTCAAAGCACAAAATGACAAGATATGCTAAAAATTTGGGGGGAATGTCCTCTTTGCCCCCCCTGGCTACGCCTATGAAAGCAAAACGTGTCAATTGACTTGTGTTAAAGCTTCTTTAGTGCGGCTCTCTAACGAAGTTGTAAGTCTGGATTTGGCTCCGTTCAGCGAAAAGGTTGAGAATCACCATACCCACATAATGCGGTGGCCATCTTAAATGATGGCTTGTGTTATGATATGTGTTTTAAACTTTTTTACCATTGCTTTACAGTCCCACGAATGGATAGTTGTTTGAATTTTTAATGTCCTAATTTCTGAAGTCGTCTTTGCTGAGGCCAAGTATTGTCGAAATTTAAAACTTGTCTCAAAATTGTTTTTTGTTACTTTGCTTTCCAAGAACACTTCTGCTCAAGCTTCTCTCAAGCCTCTTATGCCTTTCACGAACAAGTAGGGTTGAGACAGACATGCAGATTTTTTTGATCATTTTGCCTGATATGCAATTGATTGGATCTTTGAGCGAAATGCGGTTGGTGTGCTTTTGTGATATGTAGCATTTATCATGTTAATGGAAACGTGGTTGCCATATTATTTTTCTCGGAAAGGTTAGCAACTTTAAAACTCCAATTATAGTTGATGAACCCTCCGGGACCAGTCTTCGTGTCAACTTTATTGAGCCGTAAATAAAGCTCTTGAACGATTAAAACTCAAGTTTTGCGAAATTACTCTGTGAAAAAACGGACGTGTGTTTTAGTGAATGGTCGACATGCCACGCAGGAAAACACGCTTTTTGCTGTGGAGTTTTCAGCATACTGTGTCGCCTCGTTTTCCGCAGAGCGGAAAACTGCAAGGGAACCGTGGAAGTCACATGCATGGTAAAACGAGCCTTCCAGCAGGCGACTCGCCTCCTGCAAAATCATTTTTGTCGTTCGACTACGGCAACAGCCTTCTCAACTTCCAACACCTGTGTTGCGTGCCCTTACTGCAGCAACATACGGCAGATCCATGTACAAGATCTGCCGCTCCGCTCCAAGAATAATTGACGGAGTTTTTGTTGGGAAGAATTTAGAAATCTGGAGTTCAGTATTGCGCGGTGTATTAAAGTTCTGGTAGTGCTCTCTGCATGCAGACCAGGTTGAGGATGGCATTCGAACCGATTTTACGAAATACGGAAGTTCTCAGGGTTTCACGTCATGGCCAGCACATCATTTATTCACATTTTTGCCTCCCGAAGGGACGTGTCACATATGCAAGACACGCCTTGATGCATCTCTTCATGCTTTTAGGCCAAGGTATTACAGCCTTTTTGTAATGAGCTCCAGATAGCTTAGCGAAATCCATTGCGGCATGTCATTAGGAGTTGCTTCGCTTGTTTCGGTGAGTTCTATGCCTGCAACACTTGCTCAAAAGCAGACTTCTTTGGTTGCGAAGCGCAAGCAAGGGCTTGTGTTACGTAAAGACGTGAAAAAATTATGATACCATTAGTTGCAACAAAATATGTGTGTTAACTGTTGTTTTTGAAACAAAGTAGTTCAAGGAAGCACTTACTCTGATAGCTCCGTCGCCTCTTGAAATCGCCTTATTGGCTATTGCCTGTCAGTGAGCTATGGCCCGTTGGTTTGTTAGCTCTGTTTCAGGCCACAGGACTTGGTTCATGCTGTTTGTTCGTTCTATTTACAATGCCATGCAGATCAGTTTTTGAAGCAGGAGATGCACAAAGTGATTTTTATCGAGTTAGTGAAGTTAGTAATCGTACACTGCTTTACAATGCGATAGCGTCATTCAGTCAACTGGTGGCATGTGATATCTTATGTTGGTTATCGGTCTAGTTAAGCGCTACGATGTCGTTTCTGTGTCTGCACAAACATCACAAGAACCACTACGTCCATAAAACTTGTCATAACTGAAGTTCCTACCTTTTTATTCTGGACAAGCTTTATGTGGGTCAACACCACGTGGGGGAATAGCACGTATCAAAAGCAAATAGCAGATCTCCAAGGCTCTGTATTTTCGTCAATGTGTTTAAAAAGGGCCGAAACAAAACAACAGACTACAGTTGGCGTAATGAAAGCTAATCAAATTAAATGCGGCCGTGCGCCTTGTCCTCCTACTGGAATGCCACTCACTAGACTGTCAGAGCAGTCACCTGCGTCAGCTTTATAACCTGGTTGTAGAATTTAAACATGGTTTTTGCATCTCAGCTAGTGTACACATTTGCTTAAGAACTCGTGTAGTATAGAGGCATTGATAAATTATTGCGTTTTCAGATATGTTCTTGAAACATTTGGTGCGCTCATTGCAATGATTTCATTTGTTGGCAGTCTTATGAAGTTTGCCTTATGCTATGCAAAATACACACTTATCGAGGAATTTTTTGTATAAAAGTATTGAATCATTTGTGCTGTAAAAGTGATCATAACCTTGTTCTCAGAATAGTGTAACCGCTAAAGGATATGTTAGTTGTTCGTGTCTTTATGACAGTTTCTTAAATCTGTTCGCTTCCAATTCGCGTCGTTTTGTACTTTGCAAGCATTTGGCATGTCGTCCCATGTCACATCTGTCAAATACGATGTCACTCAAATGCCAGATTTAGATTATGTGAACTGCGTAATGTTTGTCTATAAACTGCGTGTAGCGGCTATCTGCGGTAATGCTAATTCTTGGACGCATAGTGCGACGTCGCAGTACAAAACTTTTTTGCCTTCATTGTGTCGTACAATTTGCGCCGCGCAAATGGCAATGGTTGATTAGTTGCAGCAGGGTACCTTAACCGAAACGATCTAGCTACCAGCTGAAGTAGCGTTGTGGCAAAGCCTTGCTTGTCATTTGCAAATCAATAGATTGGCTGGGCTTGCGTCAACCTTTACAGTCGGCCTTACAGAATGATGGATGACTGGTTGTTTAGAGCAGAGGCTTCAAGCCTGCGGTTATCACATTCTTTTGTCAGCGATGCCGCTCTTCTGCACTTACGGCGAGAAAGACCATGTAGCTGCTGAACAGAAATCTTTCGATGAAATAACCGAACCAGTTTTTGAACATACGTTGCTCCTCTTTCGTCAAGTCTTTATCTTAGGGTTGGTGTTTTACCTTATTTTGAAATAGGCCAGGCTTACTGTTGTTCGCGCCAGGTAGTTGATACGTACTTCTGTCGATAACAGTTTTTGTCGTTACCTGCGAGATTTGCTGTCAGTATATTGTAGTGTTTCAGTGTGGCCAGGCTTGTAGTTACTGTGCTACCGTGGAAAAGCAAAAAAACTTTCGCTCTTAACGTTTCTGCAAAATTTACCAACTTATGTAGGGTGATTTATGGTACCGCGAAACCATACTGCCTGTAAACAACAGATAAATGATAGGGTTGCGTGAAGAAATGGCGGATGCGCCGTCAATTTTTATTAATTTCTGTTTCTATTCATGACCATTTTTTGCTCTTCACTTTATTTATAATAAAGTTTTAAACTAGAAATCAGCAAGATTTAAAGCCAGTTGTCCTAATACGGGACACACGCATTTTTCCACCATTATTTCAATGTTTCTTCATCTATTCTAAATTGAGCCCTATCTGGTCAGAAAAAATTATGGCCAAGTTAGACTTAGATGAGAATTTAATGGAAAATAAACGGTTAAACATATTAATGCCGTTCGTTTTGTTTCCACTAAGCTGGTTATTGCAACTGAGCAACGAACATTTTGCTGAACGCTTCAGATCCTGTTTGCCATCTGCATTGCAATTAAAATAAGGCAGCCAAGCAATTCACCTGTGAGAACTGCGAAACCTGCCAAGCGCCTGCAGAACGCAAACGCCATTGTTAAATCACTGCAATGATGGCAAATCGTTGACGAAATTATCATAGCCACAAAATTGAATTACGCCAGGAATTGAGGTATTAAACGTGAACGAGTTAA
>JGI24158J21664_10012878_pt1 | contig 11067 bp, 7 predicted proteins | sample Ectturendosymbi3_FD_21664 | JGI IMG/M metagenome (IMG submission 21664)
TCCTCCTAACTTCTTGCTTGATCAAGGGCGTCTTCCTTTCGCAACCCTACCCCTCTAATATCCGCTTCTGCTTGCCCCCTAAATGTCTTCCGTCTTCGTCCCCGTTTCCTCAGACCCTCCATCTTGAAACTCAATACCTTTCTTAATGCATCATCCTCTTCTCTCCTCAAAACATGTCCGTACCATCGCAAGTTACTTGCTTTTGCCAGATTTTCCACAGTTTCTCTTAATCCCAGCATGTTCATCAATTCATCAGTCAGTGTTCTTTTTGTCCACCAGCGCCGCGTCACACATTGCTATCACCATAGTTCTCTCAGTTCGCCTCAGAATTGACACCTCATTCTCCCTCACACACCATTTGAGCAGCGAGTTTTTGTTTTTATAAGTTTCCATTGCCCTGAAGTCTTGCACTCCCCCATGCCCTACTGCTGCCCCGACGGCCCTCTATCCGGCCATACAGGTGGCCGTTGTGATCGGTTCGCAAAGGGTTTCAGGAAAATGAAGTAATTAGCACCATTAGAAAATTAAGTTACGTTGCCGAGAAGGAAGACTGGATCTTTCGGTTGGGTTTGATTCATTCCCAAGTAATTTAACGTAGAATGATCCATTGGGTTTGCTGAGCGGTAATTGCAAAGCCAGCGTTTGAATAACTTGCAGCCAACGGTTAGGGGTAACACGATCTGAGATTCGTTTCCACCAGAATAAGATCTTGAAAAATAGACTGTGTGGATTGAAATAAAAGCTCAAAGCAAAGTTTACTATCCAGGTACAAGCTCCTTCGTCGGTCTCTTCACTTTGGAAGGTGAACAACGGCAACGATTGTCAATCACCGAGTTCTACTCTTCTTCCTTCTGCGAATCCCACATCACATGTTGTTTAAGCCACGAATCGGAACAGGTAGCGCTTTTACGATGCTCCATTTTCCTGTGTGTCTATGTGTGTTGTCTGTGTGTCTATACGTGTTGTTGTGTGTCTGTGATGACGTATTCCAGCGCAGCCGGCGAGGCCGCTTCGTTGTCGCCAGAAACAATGTCACTGTTTCATTTCTCACGCATCTCTTGATAGTTGTGCAAAATTTTTTAAGCTAGCATGTTTAACTATGACGCAACTCGCTATAAGCACTCTGGCCATCGTATTTGTGAAGTGTCAAATAAATTTCCACTTGTTATAAGACCGCTACCGGCCCAACCCATCTCCGACAATGGTTAATACACACTGTTCAGTCTCATCTGAGTCATCGAAATAGGATATATTTGGTGAAGTTTCAAATGTTCTTCGCTATCGTTCTGCGTCGCACGAATGGAAAGCACTTTTCATAAACATAAAATAATTCCAAGCACTGAACATCGCGCTTCACAATATCTGGCTATTATGGCAACAAATACTCTCATGTTTATACTGCTTGTGATCGGCTTGAGCTGTTGGTATGGTTCAGTGTTAATGTTGACAAAGCAAAAAACTTGTTGATTTGTTTTTGACAGGTGTGGGTAGGGGGGTCAAGGGGGTCGGTGTATCTTTGGCAACGGAAGAACTTGGCAAACGGGAGGTCAGGGCCAACTTTGGAGCCATTATTGGGCGACCGCTTCCACAGACTGGTGCCCAAGTGCACAGGACTTCTGTTCGACATTGATTCTGAGATCGCCATCACTTGTATCTGCGTGTGCGGGAAAAATGTAAGGTTGCAAATGTGTGTTGTCGAAACTATGTTGGCTGATGCATGTGTGTTGTCATCAATGATGCAGCGGATTCCAAGCCTCAAATGCCGGTTGACCATCAGAGTAACTTTCTGTAAATCCCAGTCTGTCCTTTACCATGCTACCATGCTAGATAGTCTGAAAACAAATCCTCTTGTAAAGTCCTCCTGAGCGCGATGCATCAGGTCACGTGGCTTCGTTTCCAGAAATGTAATATTTGCTTTGAGCACTTGAAGCGGTCTTTGCTCAGCTGTGTGGATGTTGCAATTTTAAAAAATTGAAAAAACACCATTTTCATTCTGTTGTAAAGCTCTCGAAAGCTAACCATCCATGCGCACATGAATGATTTTTGAAATTTTTGATTAAAAGTAATTTTTAAAGTATTTCAAAAGTTCTGGGTCTTTATTAATTTTAAATTAATTTTTAAAAGCTCTATTTTCATTTTTTGTGCTTAGAAGCCTTAGACCGGTGATCTACTCTAAAAAACTAGCTCGGAAATGTGGCTGTGGAGTGAGCAAATTGATTAAATGTTTACTCAAAACTCTTGAGTCAAATCCAGTGTGCTTAAGTACCCCATTGTTTTTCTTGAAATCAAGTTTTTTTTAACATGGGGCTATGGTCCCCCAGTTTCAGCACCTTCCTCCCCAGCCAAAGCCACTCCTCCATTCCAGTCAAAAGTCCACTGAACAAAGGACAGAGATGACATTCAACCGCAGACTGGCACACATTGCGGGTCTAATAGTTCGAGGTTTATATTGCCCATACACTCAAAATGTGATGAAAATGCCCTTGCATGATATCACGGTAAATAACCAAGACCAGTGCTTCCCAAACATTTTTTGTCCGCGGAACACTGCGAGGTTATTTTAAGTGGACAAGGAACCCCCACCAAAACTGCCAAGTAAACATAAACGCTTTTTTTCACCCAAATTGCCGTTATTAAGGTTTCGTACCGTAAACAAAATTATGCACAACAAAAGTTAACAATAAGCACGTCTTAGTCAGAGCAATGTGTTTGTTTTCTGGAGTGCAACAATTCTGAAAAGTTCTGCTTAGTAGCTGATAGCTGCAGCGCCTGCAACACGCCCAAAGGGTTAAAGGACATGTCAGTAGTTTTTGCTTAAAACTCTAAAGTATAACTCGTGGAACCCTAGGCTTCCGCGGAACCCACTTTATGAACCGCTGACCAAGACTAAGTTAATCCTTGCTCTTCTGTCGTTCTATCCTCAGCAACCGCACGTCATTACATCACATGACACGTAGGTATTGGCGACGAAGATTTCTTGGCACATCTCATGCTGTTTTTAATGTTGCGGGATATTTTCAATAAGTGCCATAAGCTGTAGCCCAGTCATTAGGTCGGCTTATCAACATTAAAATATGACGGTGGAAGTGAAGAAATCTGCGAAGTTAACTTTGCTCAGTTTCAATAACAATGATTTTTTCTGTATGACGTAAAGCCAAAGGTATCGGATATTGACGTTCTTCAAGCGTATTAGTAAAGTTGATGTGTTTGCATGGGTAACTTTGAGCTCAGATTGTAGGCTTGAACTGCAAGTAGATTGAATCAGAGCCAGATGATGGGCAATGCAGAGTTAAAATTCGGGCCGGGTTCGAACTTAAATTCGTCAAAATGTTTCGGGTCTACATAAAAAATTTTTGGTAACAATGGACACTTTTGTCACCGGTTACTGTTGAAACAATCGAGTTAATTAAAGCTTTAATAAAAAGGTAAACGATTGTGAATTGTTTACTCATGTTTACTATGCTACGCCAGCAATAACGCGCAGCTGCCCATGTCTTGACTCACTCGGTAAATGTGAGTTCGGGCATGAATCGGATCCAAAAATAACTGTCGGGCTCAGGCTTCAAAATGAGGCAATGTGGGTTTCATAGAAGGTTTGACTCCTTTGCTCAACGATACACTTGGCATTTGAAAACATAGATACGTCATTTCAACAAGAAAAGCTCACGAAACGTATTGTTCTCATTTTGATAAATCAGATGCGATGAACCTTAGTCTGAAAACGTAACGCACGGCAAACGATATGTTTAGTTAACAATGTCGTGAAGGCTTTTATCAAGAGGAACGTTAACCGAAACAGTTGTATAACTTGGCAATCACTGTACCGGGTGAAGTTGTTTGGTGCAATTACCTTTGAAATTAACACGCTGCAATCACTGCTGTGCAATAAAAAGTCGAAATGTCATACGTAGTAGGGTTTGGTAATACAGTCTTCGGAATAGACGTATGTTGGTAACGAACTAAGGCAAGGAATAGCACTATACAAGCGTAATTGGATGAACCCAACAGCTAGACCAAGTTTGAAGGTCACGATGGAGGCTGCAAGCCAACACTTCTCAACCAGAGCTCGGTTTAAGATTATTTGACATATTTTATCAAAATGATCCCGAACCTTAAGAGGGCTCCGCGCAAGAGTTGACAAGAGTTAGCGTTTGAAGCCTTTTATATATTTTTCAAGAAATAAACCACTGCTGAAACGTGAAGTGAAAAATGAAATTCTTTTCATTACTGAGGTTAGATTATGAAATTCATTATTATAGTCTACTATTTGTGGTATATATACTTTGTTTTAGTTAAAGGCGGGGATACTACACGAAATATTATCACACAAAATGTTTGCATCTGTGAAGTAAGTGACCCGCCATCACTTTAAATTTTTTGTTTGATCCCTTGGAATGAGTAAACCATTGAAGCCAAGCGATGCGGCTCACCGGAGAATAAAAGCAAACAGGAAAGAAAATGTAACAAAATGTGCTGGGTCCATATATGAATATGTAAAGAAAGCTGAAAAAAAGGAAGAGTAATGATGAGAAATGTGGTGACAAGCAGAAAAAGCAAGACTCATAATTGACATTAAAAAAGGAAGATCCATTTGAGTTTGTGAGTATTTGGTTGTGATGTTTAGGATGTTTTATTATTCCTAATATCTTTATTAAGCACGACATATGATCTTCTTCCATTTGAAATTGTTTTCAATTGCAAGCAAATTTGAGAGGTGGAAAGGGCGACATTTTTATGGTCGACCCCGAGGAGCACTCAGCCTCGCTACGCCGCTAGTGTTTTTTTAACCCCCTCCACCTGTTGCCTCTGGGTCTCCTCTGCTGGATTTGTTTAAATGTTTTCAGCAGAACAATGTGTATCACCTGGGATTGCTAAGAAATCGTATTTCTTGCAAAGATGATACAAGTGGTCAGTGCATAACCTTTACTGTTGAACTTGCAACCAACGCTTGTTGCCAAAGCTAACTTGTCCTGCATATAAATGTTACTTAAGGTGGTTTGTTACGTTTGCCTCTCCCAGACTGCTTTGAAGCTGTACTTGTCTACACCAAGGCCTGGTTAAATGTATCGGTTCAGGTGATTCCCCTTGGCAGCTCTGAAGTTTGACTGCGAGGTGTGGGTTTCCCAAGGTGTTGTGGGTTGCCTTGTGTGTTATTCAGTTTGTGAGAAGTGTTTAATTTTGGTAAAAACTGCTCACAGTTTTGGTTGAGTCTAATTGAAATTCGTATCACGCAAAGTTTTTCTAAGTCTCTGAAAAGAGTTTTTTCTCCACATTTACAAAACATCTCAAATTGTTTAACTCGCTGAACACGTGATTGCACACAGCGCTGATTGGAAAGAGCAAATGTCCGTTGTTGAAGATAGGCTGTCAATGGCTAAGTCTCCAATACATCGCTCCAGTCATTGTTTGCTGCGAATTCTTTTGATCAGGTCTGGGTCGGGAGTTCAATCGGTGACATCATCATTCTTGACCGAGAGACTTTAAGCCAAGATCGAGTGTTGAAAGCCCATGACGCAAGTGTGACGTCACTGTGCATCGTTGAGAACAGGTTAGTGATGTTATTTCGACTAATAGTTGTTTTTGTGGCTAAATAAAAATTTTAAAAAGCCACTGTTTTCGCCGTGGACCGGAGCTCAACCAGATCACAACAGTCCACTATGACACAAGGTTATTTAAATTTCAAAGAAAAAAAACGCCATTGCAAGGGTCTCATGTTGAAGTAATTAAAACCACCGCGATCAGCAAAAAATGTGATCTTTGGGTGAAGGTTTGTAAACTCATTACATTTTTGTTTAGTCAATTTAACAAATACATGGCTTGTGTGTTGCAGATACATGGTCTGTGTGTTGTAGATACATAGCTGGTGTGTTGCAAATACATGTTGGCATGTTAGAAGCAAATAGTTGGTGTGTTGCAGACATACGATTAGCATGTTGCAGATACACAGTTGGTGTGTCACGGATGGCATGGTTAATAGTGTGTTGCAAATATGTGGTTGATATGTTGCAAATACACGGTTGGTGTGTTGCAGGTACATGATCAGCGGTTCCGCTTCCAAAGACGGAAAGATTGCTGTATGGAGGATGATCAGCTATGGCGCTGAAGGTCGCTCGGAATGAATGAAGTGCTCGCGACCGCAGTAGTTGATTTGCAGACATTTTTTACCTTCGTTGAAACTGATATGCAATGTCGTTTGCTTAGATTATTTTTATTTTTGCCTTATTGTGAGTGATGTATTGCATTCTGGTGCAACAAACGCTCGCCCCATCTCAGTGTGTTGCGCATCAGAACGTGTTAAAGCGTGTTGACGCAGCTGCCAGTTCATGAACCACTCAACTATTACGTTTTCTACGCATTTTTTGATTTTGCTATCAAGTATAATCGTTTATCGTTTGTGTATCAAATCTTGATGATTACACTGTTCTATCGTGTTGCCATGACCACCGGTCAGTTTATAAGTCGTCTTTGCGTACATTGTCAGCAATCCAATCATTTCACAAGCAAACAAACAATTTTATAAACAGTATTTAAATATTTGCCCTGCGCAACCTTTACACCGATAAGAAAGGTCCAAACAACGCTCTTGGTCAGAAGCAGTGTTCCCTCTAAGAAAATTTTGCACTGAGCAAATGTTTGTTTTGTTGATCTTGCAATTGCGTAACTCATGCTGAGGCACAACCAGCGAAACGTTTCAAGCGGTACAAAGGCTATATATATATATATATATACGATATTAAATTTTGAATGTTGCAAGTGCGCGAGAATGAGATTTCGCCGCACAATGGTCTGGTGGTACTGCGCATGCGCAACTTGGAGGGAACACTGGTCAGAAGCAGTGGTTGAACATACTTTCCAGTTGGTAGTCACGTCACGAGGAAGTGTTTCTCGTTGTTTGTTTCTTGAACGTCATTTCCGTCCGGTTCCGTTTGTTCACTTTTCCTGCCATCTGTTTGTTGTAGTGCTGTGTTGTGTGTTGTCGTGTTGTGTGTTGCAGTATTTGTGCCTTCGGTTTGAGTGGAACCAAGTACCTCTCTCTCTGGATTGTGAAGTATTTTGCCTATTTGTGTTATGAACGAATTTGCTGTTCTGTGAAAGAAACTCACTTCTGGTATCACGTGACCAGGGGTATCTAGAACTTTGCGAAGACGACGTCAAACAATACCCGACTCCTCCCGCAACAAAATCCATCGGTTTCTGAAGATTTCACGCTTTTGTTCAGTTGTGTGCAAAATATTTTTTCGGCTGGTTTTTTCTCGCGTTCACATTAATATTTATTTCCTGGCAATCGCTGTTTTCGGAAACTTTTTCCGGATTGCCACGCAACCAACGCTGACTCTTCCGAGCCTTGAACGTTTTGTGGCATTTTTCCGAAATAATAAATTTTATTGGTTACGAATGGAATAGATGCGCGACAGTTAACAGTTTGTTAAATGTAAAAAAGCAATGCTGAAAATTAAATTGAGAAAGAGATCATGCGGTTTTTTCTTATACTCAGAGCCACGGTTCAGGCCAAGTAGCTCAGAGAGATGTAAGTTTTGCAAAAAGTTGAAATGCACGAAACTGGATTCAGCACAAAAGTTGAAACTGATCCGTTTGCACAACAAATAGCCAGCAAAGCCTATTTGCCTTTCAAAGAATAAATTCTGCCGATTTATGCTTTTGCAATTAAATGCTGCACCCTGTGCAGAACAACAGGATCCTTGATGTGAAAAGTGATTCGGAATAACTAGGTTGGATACTAGCAAAGTAGTTCGGTTATCGGTGGTTGAAGTGTAGTTTGTTTTTGCGTCAGTACCAACTGGAGCAGAGAAATTTCCTGCCCAAGAACGTCTTCGTTTCACGATGCGAGTTCGATCCAGTGTTGCCAACTGGTAAAGTTGGTATATTTTTAAAATGCTTGGTATATAACTGTTTGATTTGGTGTAGGCCTATAAAAAACTTGGTATATCTTTGTTGGAGAGTTTAGCTAAGATTTTAAACCAAATTGTTTGTTATATGGCAGAAAGCATGTGCTAAAGCCGTATATATAAAAGCTTAGTGGTTTTGCTTAGCATGGGAGTAAGCGTGCTCTTGGGTAAGCGGAGAAAGACTGGGAGGTTCTGAAAAAACTGAACTTGCTCTTGGTATGCATTTGTAGTCAGCCAGTGCATCCCAAGGTTGAACAGCTGCGTATGGGAGTGGCAGAAGATTTAGAGAAGAGTGCCTGATAGAGTTTGCATGGCTTGCAAAACAGGATTCTGCAGGTGCTGTGTTTCCCTTCTGCAAACAGAATTAGAAACTGCAAAGCAGCTGTTATAGAGCAGAGTAGTGCGGTGGACCACAAAAATGAAAATGCAGGTGTTGGAAGTCAGGCTTGCAGAGCGGGAGTCGGATTTTTTTATCCGACTCCGGAAGTTCACTTGAATCATTTTATACGTTGCACTCCTCAGTTAGGAATTCTAACTCGTGCTTGTTGAAATGGTACAATTTCTTTTGAAATATTTATTGAAACTAAGAATTTTAGCTGTGTACCAACCACGATTTCCATTGATTGGTAGTTGCTACAAAATTGTTGTCAGCCAAACTTCATGCATGTTATGCTAAGGAGTCGACATTTTACCTCCGACTCCGCAACCCCATGTGGAAGATTGAACATTCCAGTGGTTATAGGTTAATAAATCTGTCGCTGCTGAAGCCAAGACAGTAGAAATTGAGCTTGCAGCTTCTTCATAATGCAACTGTTGATCACCTTAATGACGTAATAAAACTGCATGGAAAAAGCAGCATTAAATTTTAAGTTTTTTGTTGCAGATAAAATATATTTGGTAAATTTTTAGACTAGAGTTGGTATATCCGTTGAAAAAAGAGTTGGCAACACTGGTTTGATCTGCCCTGCGACGATTTAAACTCGATGCGAGAATAAACAATTTCAAGAAATAGTGAAAAAAATCCGAGTAATTCGCGAATTCTACTGCAGTGCTACAAAAAGAAGTGTGGGAACGCACCCAAAAAACTAGCCATTTTCAACATAACTTCAAACTCATTTTTAAATCAATGTTTAATGATGTATTCACTTTCAGTACACTGAGGCCTAATTGAGAAAAAATGCGTACCGGTTTCTTGAACAACGCAGAAAATCTAACAACATATGGTTGCGCGCTTAGATGCAGTCAGATTGTTCATTTTCGTCCTTATTCTTTTAACACTACAACTGCATTTTACTTTGCGACTGAGTGCTCGGACGTTACAGTGTTTGTTCGTTTGAGGGCGTATGCATGCCACCATGTACTTTTGTGCATTACCTGGCCTTGGCCAGGGTTGGACTCATTGTCCTACACTGGATGTAGTAATGTACCCAAGTGTTACGGGTTAGGAAACAATAGTGTTAAGAATGTGTCTGTAACCCTGTTGTTCTACCTCCAACCTCGCTATTAATCGTTCCATTGTTTCTGTTTTTATCAATCTGCGTTGTGCAGACTGCGTGTTTGTACTCTATGGACTCGTGTCTGTTTCAAAACATTAAACTTAAAAAAACTACAAACGAAAACATGAAAAAATGTTTAACAAAACATGAAAAATTGTGGAAAAGCGTTCCCGCCCAACTACACACCTGGTCACCTGCCCAACACTGCAAAACACTGTGAACGTGGAAATTTTAGACGTAATTCTTTCAAAACTGCGAGTTTGATATTTTTGATTTCGGTTTGGGAAAGGGGATGAACTTTATCTTGTTCTTCATTTTATTTTTAGAAAAAAATTGTAGGAAGCTTGTCAATTCATATCTACTTTGCACGAAACACTTCGGTCATTAGAAAGTAGGATAGTTGCAAACCTTTCAGGGCGAACGGGTTTCCACCCCTACCCCCTGAAAAAAAATTTGCGTCCTTGTATACTTATTAGCAATACCAGTAGTGTAGCGTGAAATACACAAGTAAGAGAGCATGCATAACCCCCAGTGTCTATGACTGTGGAAGTTTAAATAACTTTTGCTTTAAAGACAATGTGCGCAAAGGAAGTTATCCTTTATGATCAGAATCAAAATTTTAGTGTTTTCTCCAATCAAATTTGAAAATTGCCTTCCCAGGACATCAACGTTAAACAATAAACATGATCCCATTCCTGGACAGTGATCTTGCATGACACTGAACTTCACCCCTATATCCGGATGTAGTAGATTCCGAGGCATAAAAAAGAATCGGTGACGGAACTCTGAAGACAGATTTATAAATCGCTTTCTTTGTATACAGAATTTTATCTTTTTATGCGTTTTTTTTTATCAAATCAGTTTCATCTCATGAGGCGTTTTTGCATTACTTGCACTTTCCACATTGTGAGGTGTAGTGTTTCAGGAGTTCAACATATAGTTTAAACTACACTCTATGAATCGCACTACACAAGCGATTAGAGACCAGCTCACCTTTTTGCCAAACCGATAACGACTTGCCAACACAGGTCGTTCTCGTCACTGGCCCAACCAGAAATATTTGTGCAGATTCCTGGCATTTAATCGTGATTGTCTACACAAAATGTAAAATTTGTGTACGGGATGTATTATGATTAACTGCGCGGGTAGAGGTGAAGTAGTAATTTCAAATTATGTGGAAAGACAAAACCGGTTTCTATTAAATTCAAGTAGTAGTTTCACCGAGGTCAGTAGTGCAACCTATTTTCTGACCAAGGCCGACAAATCTTCCCTCGCATTTTTTGACATTGATATTTCGCTGTTGATGTGACGTATCTAAACAGCAAATCTGGAGTTTATAGATTGATTTTAAACCTCACAGACAAAAATGCTTTATTCAAAAACGTCGTGTCATTATAGTTCAAACAGGGAGATCTTTTTGTGGTTTAGCGTTCCTCATGTCTGAAATGCTTCGAGGACTAACGCAAATTTAGTCTTGCTTAATTTCTATCCCAAATGTGACAAAAAATACAGACCAAAAATTCGCTGTTTAAAAAATTTTGACTTGCCATTTTCTGGAAGATTTTAACACTGCTCTTTTTGATCTTGACTTTCACAACCAAAACAACAGTGATATCAACATCACTTGTAACAATTTTATTCTTATGTTTAACAACATTCTTGAC
>JGI24158J21664_10012879_pt1 | contig 11067 bp, 2 predicted proteins | sample Ectturendosymbi3_FD_21664 | JGI IMG/M metagenome (IMG submission 21664)
TGTCATGACATTACAAGAAGTAAGGATAAATGTATATTTCATCCTTAAATTCCAAGTCAAGTCCCTACGTTTTGAGCTATAGATCAATATGCAGCTAGGTAAATACTGTAGGCTACTTCTACAACGTTTTGATTGAAATCCTATTCACTAATAGTTGAAAACAGTCTTTTGCAAAACTCCCCATCCCCAAACTAAGTCTCCACAAGTGCTGCTTTTTGTCTTTATCAAAAGCTTTGCAGAGATTTGCCTGAGAATCTAACTTTCTAACATTATATACACTAGCATAATTGAATATATACTGTTTGTTTCTGAATACATGACAACCAACATTACAACAAAGCCAGTTGTATTTCTGCATGGAACAAATAATGGCTGTACTGTGGTCTCTCACATGTGCACCTGCAACATTCTTACTGTTTCAAAAAAATAATATTTCTAACAGTATGCTGTACCACAGAGTAAAATGCCAGACAAAATCAGTTAAACATCTTTCAAGGTCTCTAGAAACTTGAAAAATACTAGAAAATATTTCATCGAAGCTAAAATTAATAAACTAACAGAATCAGTGATACCAAACTCTGTTTCAGCATGAACTTGACTATGCGTGGCCTACCATCTAACATGAATAGCTCTTCACACAAAACATGACAAACAATTTTATTTTTGAAACCTCTCCAAATACAAAACTTAAAAATGTGTGGGGGATATATCCCCCGTGTCCCCCACCAAATTGTGCCCATGCAAATAATGCATATCATTTTAACTTTTATGTGCAAGTACTGGTAGCATGCTTTTCAAGTTTGGTTTTGACTTTTAAAAAACATTTTGCATGTCTGTTCTTTTTATTATTTTCTGGGGTTTATTTAAGGTAAATTCTGGGGTTTTTCTTCTTATCAGAGTGGCAACACTGGTTGCCAGATGGTGCCAAAATTGGCAAATATTGCCACACATCACTGTTTTCCAAAAATATTGCCAATATTTTTTAATGCCAAAAATTTACCATTTTCCAAATACCAAATGTGACTATTAATATTAATAAAATTTATCAAATTAATACCAAACCTTTGAAGGTAAAGCTCAGATAATATCTTTGAATATGATTTTACTGCTTGAGGAATTACTGTTATTGTTGTAGTGTTTGATGTGATTAACGATCAATCGTGATTTATTATGAAATTTACCTGTTGTTGCTTTGTTTTAAATCTCGATTTGCGTAGGATTTTGTGCATTCAAAGTAATGACTCTATAAATAACTATCAAAACTGAAATATTTTACATTGCTTCCAGTTTTCAACTAGGCCTGAAATATTACTCCAAGATTTTAACTATGAATTATAAGGAATCATTTGTCAGACAAGAATCAGGATGTATGATCTAAATTAGCATTTCTCAAATTTGTAATTTCAACCCCCACTCCCGACACGTTATTTTCGCCCCCAAGCCTGATAAAGCAAACAAAAGGTATTACATTGAAAGAATTTTATTAAACCCATCATTGCCTACTGCACCCTATTAGGGTGCATAAAGTTTTGAAGTATTTCATTTTTGCAAATGTAACTCGAATGCCATGTAAGGGGCCATTTTGTTGTGCACCCTATAAGGGTGCATTGGGCACGAGCTGGTACATCTGCAAGTTGGAACTATAGGATTTACTGCTTTTGCTTTGGGCACATGAACGGATGTGATTTACCACTCATGAAGTCTTATAAATGCTAGAGGAGAATTATATTTCCACTGGCATTTACTTGACCCTCCTAATGACGACCAACATTCAGATAAAGACAGCGGCTCTGAGATAACTGCTGATAAAATCGCCTTTCAAGTCCTTGGTTTCTGGCCAACGCACAATATACTGCATACATAGGAAAGAAAGTAATTAGTAGTTTGAGTTTAAAAATGTTGAGCATTTTCCTGATAATTTTGACACATTAGCCGACTTGAGCAAGACAACAAATCACTCCAGACTTTTTATGAAATGCATGAAAATTGAAGTGTTCTACTGTAAGAGGGTATGCACGTGCAACCAATGTGATTTACTCCATTTGACAGCTCTGATAAAAATGGAAATGATGTGCTCTACTATGTTGCTGTGCTTGTTTACATCCAAATACGATCCTAATGGAAGCAGGCTGAATTACGTTCCGTATCCAGCAACAATTTTATGTATATTCATATGTAAATCATCTGCAAGGACAAAACAAAGCGTGATTATTGTTATTCTCAAAACATGCCTCTTGGGAATCTGTATATATATAAAACATCACTTTTGCATCGACCCAACGACTATATTGTTTTCACACCAAGCTGTCCCCCCCGCATTTTACAACAAAATGCCGCCCATGCTTGTGACGATCCATATGGTTGATATCGTGTGTAATCAAACATACTGTTCATATTCTCATCCTAGTATAGCCAACTGCCTGTGTTACTAATCAGAGTTCACAGTTCATTTTATGTTGCTAATGGCAATATGTCTTCAATAAACTCTGTGCCAAGTGGTGCTTACACTTGTGCAAATTAATTAAGTAAACCTTTGGAAATTAAGTGTTTCTTCATTTCTGATTGATCTTGCAAACTTGCCATGCCTGTAGTTTTTAACTATGAGATTTCGTAGCGACACACAACTAGTTTATTCCTAGCATAGCTGTGAATCTTTTGTTGCCGCCTATGCATTAAAGTGTTAGCCTATTTGGCATTATGTCGTATGTCCACAATTCCTGTGTTTGTTATGAAGTGGCCATTCATTTAGAAGTATGTGTATTGTTATTGCAGGGGTTGCCAACCAGTCAGAGACCAAGAGTCACATTTCTTACTGTGTTACAGGAAAGAGCCGCATCATACACCTGATGGGCACACATGAACCTAACCTCATCGCTTCCTCACTTAAGCACATACTTTTGCATACCTAGATTTATTGTAAATGTCACAGACCATCAACATGGTAATGACAAAACTTTACAAGACATTTAATTTATTGTTGTGTATATTATTTAGTAGGACTTCTGGAGTATAATTACGTAAAGGCTGCATGAAACCAAACAAAGAGTCACATGTGGCTCACAAGCCATGGTTGGCAATCCCATTACTATTGCATTCAGTGTCAGGTGTTAAGACATGCATTAAGGAGAGAAACTTTCAGAGCTAACGCTATGTTTAAAAGTTACAGCAATTACCTATTCATTCGAGTATAACGTGCAAAATTTTATACCAAAAACATCAACGCAAAGTTCGGTGCGCGTTATAAACGAGGTCTTTGATTGTTATGCCTTTACGCCACTGGGCACATGAAATCAAGTCCACATAATTAACAAGTCATACGCAAGAGAACGCGCAAGTAAGGTATATTTCGTATAGCCTGTTTTAGCGTAGCGCAGAGGTGCAAAAACCCGGTCGTGCGCTCGAACCGCGCAACTAAAAATTTGGTCCAAAAAAGAGAACTTTAAGCCTTCGTTACAAAACAGCAGCATGCCTAATTTCAACTCACGCTGTATCTGTGTTGCACGACGTTGAGCAGCTTCGGCAAGCGGCTGCGTTGAGTCGTTGCACGATGCATGACCTGGATGTAGAATGCAGCCCTAGTTCTTTTTGTATACCAGAGCTTCTGCCAAATGGGACAGCGCTTGCTATAATCGGCGTGTTAGCGTTTCACCGCGTGGTATCTGTGGATACAATGCGCTGCAGATAAACTTCCCTGTTTGCAGTTTCAACGCTACTTGGCTCTATGATGTAATAATACAAAATGTTGCTACATAAAGGACGACATCAACAGTGCAACATAAATGTTGTGTTCAGTTTGAGCGTTGCCTGCTTCAATTCAGTGTTTTCGCTGGTAACACTTTTATTTGAATACCCCGAAAAAAAAATTTATACCAATTTTCAATCAAAAAATGAAGGGTGCGCATTAGACACGAGTGCACGTTATACTTGAATAAATACGATACTTCTCATAGCAAAATGTGACAAAATTCAATTATATCAATTTGTTAATCAAACGCGTATATTGATATATTTGAAACTGAGATGTGCTTTTAGATATTTGAGCGAAATTCAAGTTGCAATTTACATAGTTTTATTTACTAACTATTTGTACATTTTGCTTTTTTGATAATAAAGTTTTCATCATGAATCCAGAAGAATATTGTGACGTTGGTTGTTAGAAATATCATTTCTTTTGTTCTTTAAATGTATGGTTTTATTCCAAAGAATTTAATACATTCTTGTACATTTGAAATCAGTGGCCCAAAGTACTATCTTTGGAAGTAAACTAGGTCCTACATGCCCGTAATCCATTCAAAAAATTCAATCATTTTAAGTTTTAATATTGCAGTTAACTTAGTAATACCTACAAAGATTCTAAAAAATAGAAGAATGCATCATTCGTACAATTGAGAAAATAATTTTGTACCTTGTACTAATCATGGAATTTTCAACATTAATCCAGGCAACTATGAAAACACTGAAAAGACGTCAGAAACACAGAAGTGTCATAAGTGGTGTGCTATATTAAACAGGAGGTGCATTTATTTTAGTATCACCCAAAGTATAATATTTAACTTCTATGCATGAAAGATCAGAGTTAAAGTTGTAACCAAAAATTCAATTTGTGTGTAGCGTTATCTTTACAACTAAACTTTGAAATCGAGCATCGAGACAAGTAGTGAAAACGATCCAAGCAAAATACTTGATATTTGTACTGCATAACTTGAATCATTACAAAGGATACCATTGCAGATAAAAATGGCTCAAATAATATAGAATGATATAAGAATTTAATTCCATTGTTTTCACTTCAAGTTTTTTAAAAACGCAGCTGTTTCATTTTTGATATAATAACAGCGAAATCAGGAATTCTTTATACCACATTCACTTGGGTTCTTTCTTTAAGGTACAACTGATTTTTGCATTTTGTTTTGAAGTTATACTTGAAAATTTTTATTCACACAAGTAAATTAACACTTTGATACCCGGGTGGTTTCGGCAATTTTCGGCAAAAAAAACACCTAAACACACGTGGCTTTGCGTGGGAATTTCTCCGCTCCTGTACGGTCTACAGACTCGGTAAAAGTCTCAAAAAACGCATACAGTCTAGTAGATTGCACTCGAAAAAAAATTTATTTCTTGGGGGATGCAGGTTTTTTGTGAGTGACGTCATAAGTGGAGGACTGTTAGGCCACCTTGGCCCACTTTGCCTGGCCCTGGGCGCCAACTGTTAGGTGGTAGTATTTCGCTGAAGTCTTTACTGGAAACTAGGCTACAATCCGAGTCTTTTGATACTTTGGATGACCTGCTGGGATTTCGGGTTCAAAAGTTATGATGTAAGATAGTAAAAATATTAGACTAATTAGCTAATTAAATTATTTTGTTTGCTTTAGAATATTAACTTTTGAACCAGAAACGCTAGAAAGTCGATCAAAGGCTCAAAAGACTCGGACCCGAGCCTAGATTCCAATGAAAACTTCAGCGAAACACTTTGGCCTAGCGGTTGGGCCCTAGGCCAGGCAACATGTGCCAAAATGACCCAAAAACTACTTCAATTATGACGTCAGTCACAAAAAACCCGCACCCCCCAACCAAAAAATTTTTTTTCGAGTGTAATCTACTAGACTGGCCGATCCGGTTGAGCCATTGAACAGCTCTCTAGCGCAATTGGCGGAGGAGCTAGGGCGTTGGTAATGCAACCGAAAACTGCTGTTTTATAGGCCGAAATCAAAGTACGAATATATCTTACGCCGGCTCTCAAAGTGTTAATGCAAAAGATGTTCTTTTTTATAAGTGTACAATTCTAAAAAGTTTTGCATTTTTTTATCCAAAAAGATCAAGTTGTTGTGAAATACCATGTACTTGTCGATGCTTGAAAGGTATTGAAAATGAATTTTAATGCTGAAACAGCTAGTTCTTAAATGCATATCACAAAGTTTACTCTCAATAGCTTTCATAACCAGCTGATTTCAGTGTTTGATTCACAGGTTTGTTTCACGTGTGGGTAGTGGTTTATCATTCATGAAAATGAGTAGAAGCTTGGAGACAAGCTCTAGTTTTTGATTTATCAGAGAATATGAACTTTAATGACAACTGTGCATCTGCTCAACAGTAAGTATATAGCGGGTGAACTTATGTACAAGATAAACATGTTTTTACTTAGCTTTTATTTTGTGTACTGATCAGTTTTTTGCTGATTGTTAATACAACAATAATTCTATTGAAGCAGGTTTTACTTGGTAAAAAATATATGTTATTTCTGGATATTGATGCATCTTAATTTCATTTCCAGGCAGTGTCTATTTTTCTTCATGGGGCAAAAGCTATTTTTTATTTTTTGCCTTGATATGAAAGCGATTCGTTGAAATAGTCATATAACAAACTCAGAAAGAATAACCTGCTTAGTTCACAACTTAGACATGTTCAGGTGAGTGTTGCCATGGTTTCAATCACGGCAAGCTGTTAGTGACTTTTTTACCTTAACACTTTGAGAGCCGGTCTACGATATATTCGTACTTCGATTTTGGCCTAAAAAACAGCAGTTTTCGGTTGCTTTACCAACGCCCTAGCTTATCTGCTGATTGCGCTAGAGAGCTGTTCAAAGGCTCAAACGGATCGGCCAGTCTAGTAAATTGCACTCGAAAAAATGTTTTTTGGTTGGAGGGTGCAGATTTTTTGTGACTGACGTCATAAGTGAAGTAGTTTTAGGGTCATTTTGGCTCATGTTGCCTGGCCTATGGTCCAACTGCTAGGCCAAAGTGTTTCGCTGAAGTTTTGATTGGAATCTAGGCTCGGGTCCGAGTCTTTTGAGCCTTTGATCGACTTTCTAACGTTTCTGGTTCAAAGTTTTGATCTAAAATAAACAAATTAATTAATTAGCTAATTAGTCAAACATTTTCACTAACTTACGAAAAAAATTTTGGCTTGGGGGATGCAGGTTTTTTATGAGTGACGTCATAAGTGGAGGACTTTTAGGCCACCTTGGCCTACTTTGCCTGGCCCTGGGCACCAACCGTTAGGTGATAGTATTTCGCTGAAGTTTTACTGGAAACTAGACTGCAATCAGAGTCTTTTGATACTTTGGGATGACCTGTTGGGGTTTCGGGTTCAGAAGTTATGATGCAAGTTAGTAAAAATATTAGACTAATTAGCTAATTATTTATTTTGTTTGCTTTAGAATATTAACTTTTGAACCAGAAATGCTAGAAAGTCGATCAAAGGCTCAAAAGACTCGGACTCGAGCCTCGTTTCCAATGAAATCTTCAGCGGAACACTTTGGCCTAGCGGTTGGGCCTTAAGCCAGGCGACATGAGCCAAAATGACCCTAGATTGGCCGATCCGTTTGAGGCCTTGAACAGCTCTCTTGCGAAATGGCGGAGGAGCTAGGGGGTTGGCAAGACAACCGAAAACTGTTGTTTTTTAGACCAAAATTGAAGTACGGATATATTGTACGCCAGTTCTCAAAGTGTGAATGTTGCAACAATGGTGTCTTTTATGCAAAACCATGGTTGCTCTAGACTGGTAAGAAGGTCTCTGGCTGATAAGCATCGCGTACTTCAATGCACTTGTTTTAGTAGAAACTGTCCATGTTGGTCGAGTAGCTTAATGCTGCAGCGAAGCTTAAAACTCGTTGCCCAATTGACGAGACCGCAAAAGTCAAAACCGTGCCATCTAGAATTTAACATATTATATTTATTTCAAACTATAAAAATCACATTATCATCAAAGCCTGGTATTCATATGAGATGCACATAATTTGTTAGTGCTTTTTTCTTAAACAAATGTCAAGTGTTTGATCACATCTGAAGAGCATCAGATTTTCGAAAACTTTTATCATAGCTCTTTAATGAACTTTAATGTGCTTTAACAGGTTTTCTGAACAGGAGACTATGTCTTCTTTTCAAAAATTTGAGAAAATCTGAATCTACAATCCTGGCCAGAATTTTTAAGAAGAGTTAGTTTTTCTGAAATTGAGGTTCAAGAACAATGCGAGCGATTGGATTTTTGCCATCTAGTGGACATGTTGCAAAAACCAGTTGGTAAGTGTTGTTAAAAATACCTTTGATGATTATTGCCACTTAGAAGTTGTTAATGTGTTTCAAATTTTCAAAGTGATCATTTTCCTTAGCCTCAGTAGTAATGACATCTGCTTGCATGATTAAGTCATTGATGAAACTCTATCCAATTTTGGATAAACCAGTTTCGTTTACTTTTCAACACATACTATCAATTTCGTGAGACTTCCTACAATAACAATATTTTTTAAGGTTACTTTGCAAAACAGCACCATGATTTGTTGGAGTATGTTTATGACAAGATATTTACTGGAAACCGAAACACTGAAGCTGATGATCTGCTCAAGGTGTGCTCCTCAAATCAATTCATCAAATGTAATTTCCACAGTTTAGAAAGTTTAAGTCCAAACGTTTATAAAGTAACTTATCCTGGATAACAGGCCTGCAACCAGAAGGAGGCAACCAGACAATTACCCCAGCCAAAAATTTTAAATATCATGTTTAATTAATACTACGGCCAAGTAGTAGTATTTATTATAAGGCTATTTAGCACTTCCGCTTTTCGTGTATCATGTTTAATTGTTAGGTACAACAACAAGTTGCAATCAATTTGGACCATTTTTCCGTCCCTGCTGAAATTATCAGCTGGTTGCAGCCCTGCTAAACAACCGTGGTTGATTTAATCATTTTTCATGATTAATTGCTATTCTCAAATTTTTTTTTGTTATTTGATGGGCAACTTTTATTAATATACTGCGCTCCAAAACAGTTCATGGTTTTGTATATTTTGTTATACTGTTTAATTGGCCTGCCATCACAGAGACATGGTATGCAATGCTAATTTATGCAGCCAGTCATATGATCTATAATTTTGCAGCACATGGAGTCGTTGCCGAACATCTTTAACGTCAATTTCTCTTTTTGCCATTATCTTTTGTTAAAAAGTTTTTAGAAAGCCTGGAGATATGTAAGCACAGTAATAAACTGGTGGCTGAAACCAGTCACTTACCACTTGCTTTCCTTGATCCATATTGTGTCTGGTTAGTGCACAACATCGAAAATTGGATGAGTAAGTTAATTGTTCTTAAGTTGTCGTTATTTTGGTAACATGTGATTAAATGCTCCAGCTTTACAGGAAGCTTTCAAGAAATCACTTCCCAGGGCTCTGTTTTCATGATTTTTCTATAATTCCGACTTGCTGTGTTCCAGTAACTAGTCTACACAGAGTTTTGCCATGATAGTTGCCAATCCATAGGAGGCTTGCTGAACTGAAAAGGCTGCTAGACTAAACACCTAGGATGGGAATAACGAAGGACTGTGCTTTGCATAATGGTTGCAAATGGAAAAGCACTTTACCCAACCTTGTGCAGAGACACTGTGACTAAAACACTCAGAATGTGTCGTGGATAAGCATTTCAACTTGAGCACCAAGATCCATAAATTCATTGTTGAATGGAACAAATATGCCTTAACCATGTGCATTGTCACCCAATCTTGCAACAAATTATATGCCCCCCAAACGAAATTATAACCCCTGATAAGCTCTGTTGGTTCATAAGTGCCTCAGACACGCTAAATGAATTCATTCAGCAAACACTAATTTCAACGTTTGCACACATTGGCTTGGAACTAAAGTTACCATAAGTTTTCTTTTTTAAATCTAAAATGTGTTCTGCTGTTACTAAAAAACGTTAAACTGTCTTCCTTTTGCCCTTTGAAAATTTTTTTGAATACAAGCTACAGATTTCAGCATACTTTTGAGTAGCTTAATTTCGGTGAGGGTATGCATTAAAAAACTACACCAGGGTTTTGATTTGAGCACCTTGCTAAAAGTGTTTCCTTTTGGGTTAATGGAAATATGATAACCCTACTCTGAACCAGCGATCCCCCAAGCCCACACAGCTTACCAGAGGGAACGAAATGAAATTCTTTGATGTTAATCATTGCAAAACTACTGAAGTCAGTCCCTGAAGACAGTAAAATTCACAGCATCAAAGACATCATCTATTGATCACTGTTGCTTTTGCAGAACAACTGATTTTTTACTCTGGATACCTCTGTAAATGTTTTAAAAAAATAAACGCACAAAATAATGTTCAAGGCATGATCCTCTCTCGTTTCAAACAATTCTTGTACCTCTGCGATGTTCAACAATTTGCTTCCATTATGCTTTTGCCATTTGTTTGATTACCTTTTTTCGATACGTGTAGTTTTTGATTTACCGTTTTCTTCTAGCTCCTAACATTCAGCATGAAAAGGCTAGGCCAGTCAACTTCACGGCTTCCTATCTGCTTACTCATTTACTTACACTTTATGTTGAGCCATCGAGGGAGCTAAGTGCTCCATTATTGGTATACGTTTAAATACAAAATACGTTTAACTACAAAATACGTTTAAATTTTTATGACAAACGATTATTTAAGTACAACCTATTTGCTATTTTTACCTAACGCGCGCTGTGCTTGGATTATTCATTTCCTTGAGTTTGCTTGGTTTCTCTGCTCTTGCTTTATACCTTTCAACATTTTGCCCGTACGAGAACCCCTTACAGATTTTAGAACTGAGGATGCGTGAAGTTATGTGAAATCGATTTCCTACCAAAAATATTTGTTGACTCATTTCACTTCGTCGTCTAGCTGAAGCAATCCAAACTCAGATTGAGTTAGGAGAATTTCACATACTTCGACTTCAGTGACTTTTTTCAAAATAGCTCAAATTTGCAGCAAAAAAGTATCGATGAAGTGATTCCAAAGATGTGCTTTGCCCTGCTTATTGAATGTTTTCACTGAAATCCAACACAACAACAAATGTTATATCCAATATGTGTTGCATAGAACTCTACCACTTGAAACGCTTCAAGTTGTGTGCCCAAATGGTTGCGCAAGTGCCTATGGACTGAAACAAGCATTTGCTCAGTGCAAAATTTTCTTAGAGGGAACACTGCTGACATACCGATCAAAGCAAAACAAACATTGTTTCACTAATAACGCAAGTGACTGCGCTGCAAGATTTGAATCCTTTGTGCGTTTTTCAAAGGTTCCAACAGTATATACTTCTAAATACGATTCTGACA
>JGI24158J21664_10012881_pt1 | contig 11067 bp, 7 predicted proteins | sample Ectturendosymbi3_FD_21664 | JGI IMG/M metagenome (IMG submission 21664)
CTGAGTTAGCAGAGTTCTAAATGAATTACAAACTTTGTGAATTTTTAGAATAGTGTAAAATCTTATGAAAATACGAACAAACTACACCTTTAATTCAAATACCTTCTGGTTTTCGCGTTTTTCCAATGTTTTGGAATGTTGCAAGTGCGTGAGATGAGATGTCACTGCGCAAATGGTCTGGTGGTTCTGCCCGTTTGCGCGTGTTTAGAGGAGGATTGGTTGCAGATATGCGCTTTGTTGGCAGCAATGCGTCTTTTTCACTCATGCTTCTTTACACATAGTATAAACCAGGGTGGTCAAACTTGTTCAATGGAAGAGTCATTTGCAGAAAATCAAAAACACCAGCAAGCCGCAAAACCAGTTTGTAGTGTCAAAACAAATACGGTAAAGAGTGCAAGTTTTACATTAAATGATTTACTGTAATTGTCAGTATGAAGTTTTTGTTTGATTTTCTAGTCCCCGAAAACCTGGACAGTATTTTTTTAAGCTGTGCGAATTAATTCTCCCAAGTGTTCTATTTTAAGGGTTGCACGGTGGTTTGATTTTACGAACTTCATTACAGGGAATAAATTCACAGCAATATGTTGTGCTATACACAGAAATGAGCTGCACACTGGTATTTTAAATTCTGGGTATTCACTTTCTGGAACCTGTGGCCAAAAATTAAGTGTTTTCTTTCCCAGATTTTCTTGCATTTCGGTCAGTTTTATTTCTACAGCAGACAAGTTTGTAACAAACGGTTAGTGAACTGGACAGCCATCACCGATACATTAACATTGAGTGGATTTATAAGGAATGCAAAGCATGGTTTCAAGTCTTGGAAATGGTCAAATCTGGCTTGGAACTCCTCTAGTAGTCTTACAATTTATTTTAGTATTCTTCCACTTTGTGGTCTGCAATTGCCTCTTAGCGAAACACATTGTTTCTCATTCCGACATTGGGAAAATGACAGAATGCTTTTGACAATATGTGTCTTTGAAATATTTTAATTTTCTTCTGGGAAAAACTTTAGCATAACTTAGGGAAAGAAAAAAAAGTAGGCTAACTAGCGATTTAGGTTCACTGTCGTTGTTATCAAATCGCGCCGACTCCCTGATGACTAGTGTTCCTTCAGGTGCGCAAATGCGCAGAACTGCCAGAGCATTTGCGCGGTGAAATCTCATTCTTGCGCACTCGCAACATTCCTAATTTCATATTGTATACACATCGCATAACCCTTTCGAAACGTTTCACTGGTTGTGTGTCTACATCAGGGGTCTCAAACAGATTGCTCCGAGGGTCAAGTCAGGACCTACAAAGCAACCCGAGGAACGCATTATGACGCTGACGCAACAATGGCGGTTCCTGAACCTTACAAGAAACAGCTTATGCATTTTATTTCCTGCGAAATGTATCGTGAGTTACAGGCAAATTATTTCTAGCCGCCTCTACGTTCGTTTAAAAGAAACTTGTTCACTCGCAGGCGGAGCGCTTTTAAACATCGGTGAATAAACAAAAAAAAACTTACATGTTGATAGTATGAAAATACCCAAAACGCATCGCGAGCAGCACCAAATGCCCTCGGGGCCCACATGAGGGCCGCGTGTTTGAGACCCCTGGTCTACATGGTTGTGAAATTGCATGCGCACTGAAACAAATATTTGCTCAATGTAAAATTTTCTTACAAGGAACACTGCTGGTGACTAACTTCACAAACTTGTGTAAACACATTGATAAATGAAATCAACGTTAAAAGTTGAGGCAACTACTCTCAATCAATTTGGATATTGCTATTCATGTAGAAGAGCCACAGAAAATATGTCGGCGACCCGCAATTCGTCCACCATTGGTTTGAACCTACGTGACTTACCGTTATCAGCAGTCACTGTTTCGCTGCATGACCTGCCAAGAACTCTGCATTCAATAGTTACAAGCGGCAAAACGAGTACCACCGTAACTTGAAGTGCATTTTCGAAGATTTGTTGCCATGTTATTGTTGCGCAACAAAGGCCAATAGTAGAACAATTCGCTCCCGAGTTTCGCAACCTGCCTCTGCAGGCAAGGAGTGGACACAGAGTGAACTGCAAGCTCATAACTGCATGTTATCAAAACTGTGAACCTGACTCCTGTGCAGTGTGAGTGTCATATCGGCAAACAAACTGTTGTTGTATGAATTAACCCAAATAATCATAATAAATTCCTGATTTCACGCTTTCCAGAAATTTTGTTTCTTCGTCCCAATTTCCAGGGGGGAGCGAATGCCCGTCTTCCCCCCCTTTGGACGCCCGTGGCCCGGTTCATGGTTATTTTAGGCCATGGCCACGAGTGTCAAGTGGCTGCTATCTTTGGGTAAACCAGTGTTCGTCTTACACGTATACGTTGATTTCAAGCGTTGATTTCAACCGCGACTGCGCTGAAAGCATTTCTCACAAGGCCACTGCTTTGCACCAAGCCAGCTTCATGCAAGTAACTCGTTGCTAGACGGGCTTCATCAATGATCCGGAACGTTATCCGCGCTGTAATTGGCTGAAAAGAAACAAGTTTAGCGCCCACATGTTCGAACCTGAGGTCTTTCGGAAGCAAATGGTCTGTATTGAAGATAGTACTTGCGACATTTTTGGGACTTTTTGGCGCCCCCACTGGTTCGGCGCCCGGGGCATTGTGCCCCCTTGCCCTCCCCTCCACATTTTTGGGACTCTTTGGTGCCTCCCCCTCCCTGTTCTAATCTAGTTTCCCAGAAGTCGTCTTGGGCGAAATACGCATTTTTAGGTTGCATACCGGCAAATTGCATGTGACTTGGACGATAAAGTTAATGCGTGGACCTTTGACATTCTATGAAATTTACACCCTGGGACAAAAGTTTTTAAGGACACTTGCACAAAACCGAAAAATGTATCTTTAAATGCTCATAACTCGATGAGTAATCAGTACAGTTGTGTCATAATGCTTAATTGTGGTATTGTGTTATTGTAGAGTCTCTGTATTGCAATGTCTTTTCATTTCCAGTTTGACTTCGAAAAGGTGCTAGCAAGGATGCGTTTTAGTCAAAACCTGGTAACTTCGTAAGTGCTAAAAATGTGCAAAAACATCACTGAGCACTTAAAAACGGGCTCAAATTATAACCTTAAGCATTAAACTTTTCTGTACGTCAAATCGCGAAGAAGGTGAAGGTCGGAAAAACAGCTGTGCACAATGCAATCTTGAAATATCAAAATAAGGGCACTTTCAAGGACAGACAAATGTCTGGCCGACCAAGGGTTTCCACCTGTAGAGACGACCGTGTCATGTATAAGGTAGTTATTCAATCTCCAATCAGTTCTTCTAAAAAAATTCAGCCTAAATTAATGGAAGGAGGCACAGTAGTCAGTTCCGAAACGATTCAACGCAGGTTGTGACTGGATTTTGGCCTCAAATCTTGCAAGCCAGGCCGAAAACCACGCTTGACTCAAGCGATGAAGAAAAGATGTCTTGATTTCGCCAAGAGGCATGCCAGATGGGACACAGAGATGAGTCTACTATACAGCAGTTTTCTGTTCGAAGATGTGGGGTTTGCAGGCCTGTTGGAACACGCTACAAGGAAGAGTACACTACCCCAACAGTAAAACATCCCCCTGGCCTAGTCAAATGATATGGGGAGCGATGTCCTTCAGGGGCACAGCTGGACTTTATTTTTTGCCACCGGGAACCACCATGAATGGTGAAAAATAAGTTAATTTGTTGAAGAGCAAGCTTCAGCTCCACATGAGAGTCCACAACTGTGATATTTTCATGCATGATTGTGCTCCATGTCATCGAAGCAAGGTAGTGAAGAATTTCTTGGAGCAAGAACGTATCCAAAGGTTGGAGTGGCGAATAAACAGTCCAGATTAGAATCCTATAGAAAACTTGTGGAACTTCATAAATAAGAAAGTTTTAGAAAAGCATCCCTCACGCCTTGATGCACTTCAAACAGCAATTAAAGAAGTTTGGGTTAGAGACATCGCTCCAGATTATTGTTGCAAACTAGTAGACAGCATGCCACGTCGCCTGCAAGAAGTCATCAAAAACAAGGGTAGCCACACAAACTATTAATTGCAAACGTATTTTTTCAAATCTGTGTAAGCTTTTCATGTTTTTGATTGTCTTAAGTAACCAACAAATTACGAAATGCTAAATCATGTGAAAGGATTGGGTGAAGCAACGGTTATGGCCGTTTGCACAAATTATAGCAAAATGCGAAGTGTCTCCAAACTTTTGTCCCAGGCTGTATTGTTCGTATTGAAAAAGTAAATCTTGGCTTTTAAGAATTTTTTAGAAATAAATGCTAGTAAGCAAACATTTACCGCGAGTTTTCAGTTTTTCTACAATATCAACAAAGACCTTGGTTAGAACTCAGAAGTATGAAAAAGACGGTGCGTTTACTGGAGTTGATTGCTGATAACTTGAACTAGCTTATTGAGCGTATAGTACGCCAATTTGTTGCAAAGTTGAAACGAATGTGGTTCACAAGCACTTGCAGGACAGGTCTGGATATAAAAAACGTTACGTGTTTTTACTAATTGAAAATAGTTGTTCCTTGTTCGTATAACTAGTTCAAAGTAGCTTGCTTACGCTGAAAGCGATGTCTCGGATGAGGCAAACATTATGCTGTTGGCTGTATATTGTATAATGTTTGTGCCTTAGGACGTTGGTCGCGCCTTACCACACCCGATGTGATTGGTAGTATCAGAACCGCTTGCGTGTAAGGCTATATTAGCTCACATGAAAATGAATGGTTGTGAGTTTGATTGAACTTTACTATTCATTATTCTAGTGCTTTATGTCGATCTCTGTTTTAACGTTGCAGTCTCTTCCAAGTTTTTTTTCATTTGGACGTTGTGCATAGCTGACCTGAGATATATACTCAACGTGTTTAACAAATTTTGAAAGTTCAAAGCTTTGATCCGTTGTCAGGTGAACACCACGATGCGCAAAAGTGCATTGCACGATTTTGAGATAAGTTGCCGATCACAACCGTATGCTTACATCTAGTATGTCCTGGAGTGTTTACATGTAGTGTGTCCCTGGTTTCCAAAGTAGGGCGCACGCCCTATAAAGGATGAATTTGATGTTTAATAAGGGGTTATTGGAGAATGAGGTTTAACAGCGCATTTTAATGACCGGTACGTGGAGTCCACGTGTATAGAGGTTCGCTTTTCAAATAATTTAAAAATGTCCCAGGCGTCATGATGACACAGCAGACGTTTGTGTGGATCTTGCCCAAAGAAGGGTGAGAAACACTTCGCTGGAACTTAATACAGTAATGATAACGAAAACTCATTTAGCGTTGGTTTTGGCAAGTTAGTCGCGTGTGATTCTGTTTGTATCGATATTTTTGACTAATGATGGAGGTGTTTTTTTTTTCAGCACGAAACTGTTTATTGAGAACATTTTGCGTGACGTCGCTTTGTCAGATGATGACTGGAAAGTTATGGCTCTTCGCTACTTTAATCCTGTTGGTGCACATCATTCAGGAGCTATCGGTGAAGATCCCAAAGGAGTTCCCAATAATTTGATGCCGTTCATCGCGCAGGTGCTTAGGTGTATAATTCACAGTTGCTTAACAATAACAATTAGTTTTTTTGTCTGCCGTACAGTTCAGGAACTGCGTTTACTGGAATTTCCGCATCTAGCGTAAGTGCACCTTTTGCATGGCGTTAATGCATGACTGCAATTTTGAAAAACTAGGCTGTTCTGGGTGACAGATTTTTTAAGTGTCGTAACTTCGCGTTTTAGTAATGGCTACTGGTCGGTAATATGGTGTCTCATTCACTTCTCTGCGTAGGTTGCGGTTGGCAGAAGACCACACCTCAACGTTTTCGGAAATGACTACCCGACGTCTGATGGCACCGGCGTTCGAGATTATGTTCACGTTGTCGACGTTGCGAAAGGTCACACCGCTGCGCTTCACGTAAGTTCTCTTTCTTCAAAATCTGTCGTCTCTCGTGCTCTCTGGAGAGACTGCATGCGACTGAACGAAGTTATTTTTTAATGTGCCCGTGAATGTTGGTTATTACATGCGATTCTGTGCCGATGTATTGTTAGCGGCAAGTTTCGATGATTTTTTCAAGCAAATTATCCTAGCCTTGCTCTCCTTTGCCACAGGTGTTTGTGGAGAACAAATATTTTCCACAAAGCAAAAACTTTATTTTTAGGGCAAGTGGCATTTTTCTCTTGTTACTTTTGTTACATTCCAATATAGCTATAGCGGAAACACTCCCACAGCCGTTTTACAAGTTCAGTAATATCGTCGCATCATCCAGCTGTAGATCAGCTGTAAAGACTTTGTGGCTGCTTGTTAGTTTTGTTGTGAGATGGCGTGCGTGGGCGATACCGGAGGGTTGTACTGTGTCTCGGTGCTATGATTCTTGCACAGTTATTTACAAAACTACAATTCGTTTATAAGCATCTTGTCGTAATCTAAGGTATTGTTTCACTACTAGTTTCGGTGAAGCTGAAAGAAAAAATTCAGATGTGCAACGATCTGTAACTGCAAATACAGAAGCAGTTGGCCCGCACCCGAACATTTTTTTGTGCAGGCGTTGCCAGGTATGAAAAATGGGTTTCGAGCTTACAATCTCGGGTCCGGGAAAGGCACGTCCGTTTTGGAAATGGTCAAAGCCTTTGAGGACGCGTCGGGAGTTAAAATCGAGACTGTTATTAAGGAGCGACGTCCTGGAGACGTCGCTATTTTTTACTGCGATCCAAGCAGAGCCTGGGAGGAGCTTGGTTGGAAAACGCAAAAGACAGTGCGAGACATGTGTGCTGATTTGTGGTTTTTTCAGCAAAAAAACCCAAATGGGTACGTTGGTCCCAATCTCGATCCAAATAGGTGCTCTTAGCCTTTCAGTGTTTATTTGGAAGATCAGTATTTCCGCTCATAGTGCAATTTTGCATTGGTTGGGTCTCCTGACCAGAGCCATACAACTCGTCAAGTCGTATAGCTTAAGTTAGTTTAGGTGATGCTATGTCGTGCTATGCGCTGCAATCTCATTCGCGAATCCATCTAATTGCATTTAATTCGTGCAGATCATAATTTCTATTGACACTCTGTGCAGACAATCTATGAGCAAGCTATTTTCGCTTCATGTGATATTTTTTGAGGAGTGATATATCAACCAAAAGGCAAATGCAATGGAGCACTCCATCTTCGAAAACCGCTGCGCCTCATCATTACGAAGTTCAGACCCGAACAATTTTGCAATGTTTTTAGCCAGTACATGGGATAATGTAGTCCAACTATGCATGTCTAGTGTTGATGTACAACTAATTTAATATTCATATTGTTTAATTTCGAAGCAAAATGCTTGTTGCAAAGAACCTATATCATTGTCCTGGTGTTCGAGGAAATGTGCTGCTGAGAGGATCAGTTTTTGTCATTTGAGCTCCATCACAACTTGCGTTTTTCTGTTACTTTTGTAGCAACTTAGATACAGGGAATCCATAGGTTGTTTTGCAGTGGTTTGACATCAAAGTCGAGATCTTTTTTTCCGGTTTCTTTGCAGCTTTATGCCGCGTGGTACCCGCGAAGGTACAGTATTTCGATGTAGACATTTTTTGTCTTGCTAAAGGGGCCAATGTTCGTGGTAGAATCTCTTTGCATTAAGAACACGATTTGTTGCGGTCAGTTTGCTTCATATGCAGTGTAGTGCTTATCGTTAGTTTTATGCATTTTGTTATAAAAGCCTCTAATGATTCTTTATTATTGATTTTTCGTTCTGATGCTGAACTGACCAGGCAATGCTGACTGCCGCGAACTTCTTCAGAGAATGTTTTTTGACCAATTAGTTTCTGCGACTGCGAATACGTGCTGATAAGGTTTCTCATAATGATGCCACACGTACTCTCGTATTTTTCATGTACAACGTTCAGGCACCTCAATGATTTAGTCACTGGCAGGGCTTACTTGGCTCAAACGGAGAGATCCAAAACCCAAGTTCGCGTAGAACGAGGTTGGACTTTGGGCCGATGTAATCTTTCAACTTACTGATCGGGATTTTCAAATTCGTATTTTTTGCGAATCGCAGAAACCACAGCATCTACTATTGTGTTTTGTGCATTGATTCACTGTTTCTTTGAAGCGTCTCACTTACCCAGCTAGATTTTCTCCTTCCGTCAGGATCTAACAAACGCATGTACTGACCCATTAAGAAAATATATTTTTAAAAGTATTTTTTGTCATGTCGAGTTTTCGTGGTGTACGTCTTTCTGATTTCGCGAGGTTTATTTCCATCTTGTAACTCGTTCTAGGCAAGTTTGCACACTTCTAGTTAACAATCTGACGCCATTGTATGTCATGGGAACGCTGATGTTTCGAGGTTATCAATATATTCTACGCGAAAGTTTAAAACAATCTATCTTCGCTCCCCAATTTTCCCCAAGTCCCTGGCGTAACAGGCCGCAAGTGCAGCGGTTAAACCGTGGACTGCATCGTCCTAAACGTGCAAACCTTTCAAAGGTCTAGCCATTTTTATGACGTTTACACTGCTCCCCGCGAAATCATTTTGCTCTCAAAGGCAGCCCACACCGGCGAGGAAGACTAGTTTCACAAGCAACTAGCACTAAGTTGATTGTTTTCTGCAAGCTTGAATATCTACGCATGCTTTTTAATGAAAGCATCAGGGCAACTTAGTGCTGTGGTAGCTATTTTAGCTGCGGTACGAATATAGCGCGACGCTTGACGTCGTCGAATGGCATCACCATTTGCTTCATCGTAAGGATGTAGAAATGAACTGGTCTCCAGGAAGTGTGATTCAAACAACGATGCTCAAAATCCTTGTGGAACCCCCAGAAGGTCACAGCATCACGAATTGCTTTCTGCGGTAGCTAATATCACGATTTTTTCGCTTCGTTTATGGCGATGTGCTCTTCCTCTGGTTCATGTTCTGTATTTGATGGCTGTCAATTGATCTGGCTCCCTTTTGTGTGACTAGCTTTCGAGTTTTGTGCTTACAAAGATACGAGTTGTTTGGTTCGCCTGTGCAATCTTTTCTATTTTCACTCTGCTTTTTACGGAAAGTTGGTGCAATTTGCCACGAATCATGATAAAATCCGATATTTAGTAACATTAATCATGACACCATGCTTAGAATTACTACTGCGTTTGTCATGCTCTCTCAATTTCATGAGCTTTGCCGTTACAACTGCTCTTATACCTCCTTTTATCCTATCTGCTCTGTTCTCCTGCAATGCTGCATGTATTAGATATTATAAGTTATTAGAGGGTCAAATGAATAAATTGTGATCATAAGCGTTTGCACGAGTGTAACAGATTTGTCCTTGAACCAGAACAGTCAAGCGTGATATCGTGAGAGTGCGCCAGCACTTGTAGCACGACGATGCTATGCCATTTCAGCTGGACGAAACAGACATCTGCGATGTGATTCATCGTCGCAGCTTAGTTTTCAGTGCCTGAAACCTTAAAATCTTTTGTGTCTTACACCAAGGCACTGATCATCACTGCAAGAGATAGTGGGACCAGCTCGACCAGCGCTACCCAAACGTTTTCAGACTGGCATCCCCTTAGTTTTGAGGTGCATTCCAAGCGATCTCCACTGGAAAAAGTTTTGAAAAAGCTGGTATCTACGTATCTATCGAGCAAAGCATATATCAGCGCGCAACCCCCTGGTATTTCGGGGGGGGGCAAAATGATTGTAACTTGTAAAAGCTTTTAAAAATTTCGCGGGGCCAATTGCCCGGTTGCCCCCTTGGTTGTGGTCACGCACAGTCTGAAGAGAACCAAGAATATATTTTTCACTAATGCTTTAGTCATAAACAAAATGTTGTTTAGTACCTGCTGATCAACTTGTCGCTCCGCCTGCTGCCTCCGTTTTGTCTCATCAGCCCACAAATCTTTCCACAGCCGAGTTGGAACCAGGGTTGCGGAGTCGGAGGTAAAAAATCCGACTCCAGACTCCGGCTTTCCAAAATTTCAGACTCCGACCCCTTAACACAAAGGGAATGAAACTTGGCTGTTCAAATAATGGAAATCGTGGTACACTGCAAGAAATCTTCGATTCAACAAAAGTTTCAAAAGAAATTGTACCATTTCAACAGGAATTCCAAATTTAGGAGTGTCATGTAAAAAGTGATCAATTCGACCTCCGGGGTCGGAGACGGACAAAAAGATCTGACTCATAGCGTAGGCAGGGGGACCAAAGGGGCCATGCCCCCCAAAATTTTTAGAAAATAGTCATTTTGTGCTTTGAGAGGCGTTTTTAAAAGAAAATAGTGTTATTCGCCTAAAATCAAGCATCTTGACCCCCCCAAATTTTGGGCTGGCTCCATCCAAATACCTCCGACTCCGCAACCCTGGTTGGAACCACTGATTTGGTCTCTAAACAGCCTAGAGAAAATGTAGGGATCGCTAGGAAATTGACCTCTATTGCCTTAGGCTCTTACCAATCAGAGCATAACGAGGGGGCACAATGCCCCGGGCGCCGAAAAGTCCCAACAGTATCGCAAGTACTTTTTTCAATGCAGTACATTTACTCCCAAAAGACCTTAGGTTCGAACATGGGGGCGCCAAACTTGTTTCTTGCCCCAGGCGCCATCTAACCTCAGTACGCTCCTGTCCCTAATACCTGTTCAGCTTCACCAGTCTAGCTCAGTATTTGTATAAGTCCGCTTTTCTCAGAACTTTTAGCGGTGATTATAACGTGAGATCATTTTACATAAGTATCATAATTCACAGAGAAATTCGGCTGCATTAACGGGGTAAAATAACATTTTAGCAAGCGTTTGTCTGGTTTCAAGATGAAGGTCAGGCAAGCTGGGCCTCTCGATATAGTGAGGATGCTCGGAAGAGCGAGTGTAAAGACTAAATTTTATGGTCGACATACAGCATTAAATATAATATTTTTATTATTTCGATCACCTGATTGGTCAATACAGTCCTAAGGTAACTAGACTAACATATAGCAACCTGTCTGACTTGCGGTCAGATCGAGTTAATACGCGAGTGACAGGGGAGGTGACCTAAATCTGAACAATGCAGGTTGTGAAAGCCTGTTTATTGAAATCCCAACCTCATCTGGCAAACCTTTCATTACTGGCGTTATATATCGCCAC
>JGI24158J21664_10012883_pt1 | contig 11066 bp, 5 predicted proteins | sample Ectturendosymbi3_FD_21664 | JGI IMG/M metagenome (IMG submission 21664)
AAAAATTTTTTGGTTGGGGTTTGCGGATTTTTTGTGAGTGACGTCATAAGTGAAGTAGTTTTGGGGTCATTTTGGCTCATGTTGCCTGGCCTAGGGCATAACCGCTAGGCCAAAGTATTTCGCTAAAGTTTTCATTGGAAACTAGGCTAGAGTCCGAGCCTTTGATCAACCTTCTAGCGCTTCTGAGTCAAAAGTTATGATCTAAATTCAATAATTATCTAATTAGTCAAATATTTTTATTACTTTACATCATAACTTTGAACCAGAAACCCCAGCATGTCATCCAAAGTATCAAAAGACTCGGATTGTAGTCTAGTTTCCAATAAAAACTTCAGCGAAATACTACCATCTAACGGTTGGCACCCAGGGCCAGGTGAAGTGGGTCAAGGTGGCCCCAAAGTCCTCCACTTATGACATCACTCACAAAAAATCCACAACCACCAACCAAAAAATTTTTTCGAGTGCAGGCTAGAAGACTTGTCATGTCTTTTGAGCCTTTGAACAGCTCTCTACTGCTTTCGGTGCCAGAGTTACGCTCATGCAATCCAATGTTTTTAGCGTGAAATCCTCAAAACCAGCTGGACTGAAAAGTGTAAAACGGCTCAGATTTTAGCTTAGTTTCCACTAAAAACTTGAGCGAAATACTTACCTCTTGCGGTTGGGGCCCAATAACCTTAGCAAAAATGGCCTTAACACTTCGAGAGGCGGCGTACGATATATTCGTACTTTAATTTCAGCCTAGAAAACAGCAGTTTTAGGTTGCCTGATCAATGCCCTAGCTTCTCCGCCGATTGCGCTAGAGAGTTGTTCAAGGGCTCAAACGGATCGGCCAGTCTTCTAGATTGCACTCGAAAAAAAATTCTTTGGTTGGGATTTGCAGATTTTTTGTGAGTGACATCATAAGTGAAGTAGTTTTGGGGTTATTTTGGCTCATGTTGCCTGGCCTAGGTCCCAACCGCTGGGCCAAAGTGTATCGCTAAAGTTTTCATTGGAAACTAGGATCGAGTCTGAGTCTTTTGAGCCTTTGATTGACTTTCTAGCATATCTGTGTCAAAAGCTATGATCTAAAATAAATTAAGTAATTAGCTAATTAGTCAACGGTTTGGGCCCAGGGCTAGGTGAAGTAGGCCAAAGTGGCTTTAAAAGTCCTCTACTTATGACATCACTCACAAAAAATCCACATCCCCCAACCAAAAAAATTCTTTTCGAGTGCAGACTAGAAGACTTGCCGCGTCTTTTGACGCTTCGACCAGGTCTGTAGCACTTACCGATCGGGAGAAATTCCCGCACAAAGCCATGTGCGTTTCGGTGTTTTATTTGAAAGTCCCCAAAAGTGGCTGGACACCAAAGTGTTAACCTACTCTCTTTATGATACCACCAACAAAAAACAGGAAACACTAGAAGACTCGCTGAGTTGTTTTGAGGGTTTGAACAGCTCTTTAGCGCAATCGACTGGCAAGTTGTGGAGTTGCAAAATGACACGATTTACAGGTAAATCCACACAGCAGCATGGTATCAAGTGAAACAATATTTGGTGGAAGGTTAACAAATTGTCATGAAACAAGTATTAACATATGTAACTGTCACAGCTGAGCTGATGATGCCTACTTCCTAAGCAAAATATATACTCTATAACAATGCTCTTCAGCCTTTTTTGTTACGGTGCACCCTTAAAGATATTTTGACGTAGTCATGCACCTATTTACTGAAACACTTGAACTCACGCACCATATGTGCTGACACTTCCCCCGTGTCCCCCACTTAATTGCGCCAATGTCTGTAAGAACCCTGGTGTAAATAAGCAAGTCCCTTAATTCAGTAACTCAGGTACATAATTCAATTGATAATGGCTCAATGCCTGTACTGCTACATTCAACAGGCTCATTGCCTGTTGCTAATGAATCACAAATAATCATCAAATTACAATTAGCTTGATATGGTGCGATGCTTATGCACCACACATTAGATTGTGCAAAGTCTCAGTTAAATCCTGAAAGTCATTGGTTGGTCATGGTTCATTTTTGCTAACAGAAAGTTTTTGTAAAAATTATCTGTTTGGTGTGACAAGTTTGCAATGCACCCTTGTGAACCCTTTCTTAGTGGTGCACCCCACGCATATTTTGGTGCATCCTAGGCTGCACTGTGCACACCGGTTGAAAAGCGCTGCTCTATAAGATCTTAGTGTCTGACTCTTTGCTGAGAAAGGATTTCTTTCCATAGATAGCATACGTAACTGTGGGTTGCAATAAATCATGAGGTGATTTAAAAAAAGGGGTCAGTGGACTTGCCGTATACACCAGTTGTTTCAATTGCAAACGGTTGAAAGTGGTAATTGCTTTGGAGGTCATGGTATTTTTGGCATGTTGCAGCCTCAGCCTTTGTTGCTGCAAAGCTTGCCTGTCTGACACTGTCTTTGTGGTGGCCCTAAGCGAAAGTGTCAACAATTGTTGCATCCCATACTAGGCTTGGCAAAATGATGGTATGATGTAGTCATGCATTTTTGTGACTCAAATGGCAAAAAAACATGAATGCTGAGAGAGGAAATAGAATAACGTCAAAGATCACAAATTGATTTCATGTCAATGAAAATATGAAATCACCAAAATTTCAGGTTTTGCAGCTTAGCCCTTTGATCTTGTTCTGACATGTTGAATCACAAAGGGTTGGCGAAAGACCACCTGGGCCATGTTCTCAGCCAGCCCTGTTGCCAGCACAAACCAACCTTTGAATAAAGACGTTTCATAAGTAGTAAAAAAGTAATAAAAAGCATCAAATCAACATCAGGTTAAACAAGCAAAAAAACAACAAAGAAACAGCGGGGAAAAGCATGCCTATGTTCAGGGGGTGGAGTAAGCAACTGTAGAGGTGGACAGCAGGGAAAATATAAATTATGGTATCAACACAATACTACAGAACGTGACAAGGATATAAAACAAAAATCAACAGGAATTATGGCAAGGCAGCAGGACACTTTATATTGTATTCCAAATCAATAAGGAAAAGAAGATATCAAATTTTCAGAAATGTTAGACTGGGACCAATATATTTTAAAGAAAGCTGACCCAGAGACATTTTCATTCTGAGTAAATAATATTTTGGCAAAGAAGTCTTGTTTGATATTTGTGGACTGATGAATTCTCAGCAAAGTAGTTATCGAAGTGATTAGTTAATCCACCATTATAAAAGGAGTGCATGAATTTGGCAACTGACAATTTAAATAAGTCAGTTATTTCGAAAATTATGTGCTTGGAATAGAGTACAGTTGTTTTAGTTTGGTCACATTCAAGGGTTCACACAGCTTTGTTCTGCAATCTAAGTAATAGGAGTCGTCTTGTTGACCCTTCCCCAATTAAGTACTGAATAAGTTAAAAAGGAATGGAAAAGATCAAAGTAAACAGCTTTGAGCATTGAAATGTTGGTAATAGTGTTAATTTGAACAACATTCCACATGATTTGGAGAGTTGTCTCATCAACTTTTCAATTTGAGGCTTCCAATTAAGTTTGTCATCAGGTATAACGCCAAGAGATTTTAAGCTTCTTTGCTTTGATATTAGGTGATGATCAATCAAAACTGAAAAATTGATATTGTTATGGTTGTTTATGAGCATAAAATTGCTTTTGGAATAATTGACACATAATTTGTCAGCACAAACCCAGTGATCAATTTTTTGAGCTCATGGTTAACTGTCTTTTCTAAGACTTTGTGGTTTTCCACCAAAGTATGCTGATTGATATCATCAGCATATAAAACAGTATCAAAGTTAAAGGCTTTAACAATGTCATTAATATATATATAAGGAATAGTAAAGGCCCAACAACAGATCCCTGGGGCACGCCACATGTTACATGAAAAAAAGATTTAGTATCTCCTATTTTAGTACACTGAAACCTGCTGTCTGAGTAAGAAGCAAGTAGTTTTAGGGGTGTTCCTTTTACTCCATAGTAGAACAATTTTTCAAGTAACATATTATGATCAACACAGTTAAAGGCTTTGCTTAGGTCTAGCAACAGAGCACAAGTTATAAATTTATTACCTTAATTACAAACCATGTCATCACAAATGGCAGCAATAGCTAATTCAGTAGAGCGATAGCAGATATTGCTATCCAAATATGTATTTGAATAGCAATATCTGCTCTAGGCTAGGCAAAATGATAGGTGACCAAGCAGCAAACAATAATACTGGTTACCACGAGAGCTCAACTGATAAGATTTTTTGGGCTGATACCAATACTGATATTTTTGATTTTTCATTGCTGATAAACGATGTTTTTGCATTACTCAAACTACAGCTGAATAGCATTACAGTGCATTTTTTCCTTCAGGCCACATAAACAAAAAAATACTTACACAAGTTACAATTATGAAAAAGCAGATTGTGACAAAGTTCAGAACAAACAGTGTCTATTTTGCCTTATGAGGCACAATATACACTCCTGGAACTATTTTTCCACCAGCCGAACATGATTGGATGAACTGATCACAGTTGTGACACAACTGTGAGATAAATGACTGAAATGTCTCAGCAAAATAAAACAGCTATTGAGTATGTGTAAATCATTCTCTTATATTATCATTTACAATAACATAGGCTCTTAAATTTTTTGGTTGAAAGACAATTTGCTTTTGGTTTTACAGACATTTTCATAAAAGAACAAAGCTTAGATTTGTGCTATAAAATAGCACCCTCACCTCGCTGCAATACAAAAAGCTTTCAAGGAAAACAGAGTGATGCTAACCTTTAGGGTCTCACAGAGATTGAGTCAATGTGGTATTCAATTAAAGTCAATTATTGACTTATGGATACATGATGAGTGGATGCACATCTAGATGTGATAAGCAGATATATGTCATGGCAGCATGAATTAATTTATTTTTACATCAATTTACATAACTCATAAACTACCATACACTTTTTTTCTTATGCCCTTCACTCATTGGATTATTTTTCATGTTAAACCTTTTCTAATGGGAGCATATCACAATACTATAGTTTTATTATAGGCTGTGTGTTTATCAAGATAGCTAAAAAATGAGCCAATTATAACACTGCACAAGGAGACATCAAAAATTACAAAAAAGACGAACATTTGAAAAGCAATAGCTACGCACTGAAACAAGGCAGTGGCTAAACAATAGGTCTGCCAGTGGAGCAAAATTTTTGAAAACTTATTTGTCCATCGCCTATAAAATGGCAGTAATGCATGGCAAGTATGCAGTAGACTGCATTAGGCTTGGCAGAGCCAGAAACATAGTAATTTGTAACCCTAAACCTAATCCCTAAACATAAACCCTAGTCCTAACCTCTAAATCTAAACCACAAACCTAACCCCTAAACCGTAAATCTAACACGTAAGTTTGGAAACATCTGAAAAAATTTAAAGAATAATTGGTCCCATGATAAGTGGAACTACTAGGGCAGTGCTCTTCAACCTTTTTTGTTATGGTGCATCCTTTAAAAGATATTTTGACAAACTCATGCACCTTATTTACTCAAACTCATGCACCCTATTTACTCATTACTGATACGTCCCCGTGTAACCTAATTGCATCCATGTCTGTAAGTACCCTGGCCTAAATAAGCAAGTCCCCCAATTCAGCAACATATTTCAATTGATAATGTGTCATTGNCTGTTGCTTATGAATCACAAATAATCAACTAATTACAACAAATAGCTTGGCATGGTCTGATGCTTACGCANCACACTTTAGAATGTGAAAAGTCTCGGTTAAACCCTGAAAGTCATTGGTTGGTTAAATGGTTCATTTCTGCAAACAGAAAATTTTGAAAAAATTATCTGTTTAGTATGACAAGTTCGTGATGCACCTTTGTCTTTGTGAACTCTTTCTTAGTGGTGCACCCCAGGGCCAGGGTGCACCATGCACACTGGTTAAAGAGCGCTGCACTAATGTACCACAAAGATAGGCGACATGGTGAGAGCCAAACCAAAAACCATTTGCGCAGTAGATGTAGAAACGTCCACTTGACTCATAACGATGCCGCTATAATGACAAACTCAGCATTTTATTCGAACCCATTCACTACCGACAAACCTAATCTATAGCCACTTTCTTGAAGCAAATGCAAGGGCAGTAATACTGGTTAAGCAGTGTCTAAGCGACCATATTTAGTTTGATTTAAAAATAATGAAAAAATGTATGGAAAGAAATTGCTAACCTCTGTGAAATAGACAGGCGACCATATGATATACCATTTCTTTACATGTCAGTTGCTTCTGAAAGTAAAGGTTTTAAAGTCGCTGTTCAAATTTGTAACCCAAAGCCCTATACCTAAACCTTATGCCTTAAACCCAAGACTTGACTTTGCAGAAAAAACATTTCAGTAAAAGCAACTTCAGCAAATGTACAGTGATTACGATTTCTTCAAGCAAGGCTAGATGCTGTTGTTAAACTTTGGCCTTAGTTTCAGGTTTTTTTGTTTTTTTAATGCTTTCTGTAAAGCCTCTCACCAGTACTGTTTTGCTCCCTTTTTCAGCTATCCTGACTAACCTCATTTTATTTGTGTTTCATGTATCCAGCACTACTGTATTATTGTTTATTGTTAAACCTTTTTGTAACCTGTCTTTACCTCTGCCTGTTCAACCTCATTTGGGGGTGCTATGTGCCTGGTGGAACACACACACAATGGTGGTACTCCATCACCATCTGTATAATTTTACTGTGTTTTACATTTCGCCTCATATCATTTTGTGCTTGATGAAACTTTGGTTGGACTTGGGTTGTTTGATAAGAAAAAAAAAGTTTCAAGTTTGTAGGCTTAGGCTTCTGAACTAAATAACACCAGGTTTTTCTGAGGTGTTTTCGGAACCCGATTCAGGTCCCAAGGATTGAAATTTTTTGGGTCCCGACAGGTCCATACCAAGTACCACATAGACATAGTGACATAACATTTTGAATTTTCCTAAAAAAAAACAAGGGTCAGCGGCGTCGGTACCACCAGCGTAGGGATATCATATACCACCACACCAGCGTAGGGGTTGATTCAGCAAGCAAGTACCTCCAGCATGATAAGGATGCCTTTAGAAAGCAACTGTAGTGTTTGTGCCTCCAGCATACGGATGCCTTTAGAAAGCAACTGTTTTACCTCCAATGTAAGGGTGATCTTAGATAGTTAGTGCTTCTTGTACCTCCAGCATAGGGAGTTGATTTATAAAGCCAATGCTTGAACCTCCAGCGTAGGGATGCCTTTAGAAACTGAAAGCAACTGTTGTTTGTACCTCCAGTGTAGGGATACCTTTAGAAAGCAATTGTTTGTACCTCCAGCATAGGGATGGCTTTAGAAAGCAACTGTTTGTACCTCCAGCAGAGGGGTTGATTTAGGAAGCAACTGTAGTGTTTGTACCTCCAGTGTTGTGTGTAGGGGTAGCTTTATGAGTTTGTAAATCAACTCCCTACGCTGGAGGTACAAACAGTAACCTTCTAAATTATCCTACGCTGGTGGTACTGACGCCGCTAACCAGTCCTCAAAAAAACCTGATAAATACTGCAAATTATGCATGCTATGAATATGATGAAACAAACGCACAACAGGCAATTATTATAATATAACCGTACTGTAAATGTTAGCCCGACTCCTAGTCCTAATATTGACAGTACAATACTGTAATAAATGTAAGCGTACCAAAACACTAACAGGAGGATATAAAAGCACAGTACAGCTACAACTACAAACAAAAAGTGAGTCAAGTGCACTGTTTACATTCACCAAACATTTACATGTTACTATACTCACAGCCTACATTCCAACCCGCAGGTAGGGCGATGTAATCGGAAAAATTACACACATAAAGCTCTACAGCACAGTGCCAAGTGCGAATACAATCGGATACGGGAAAAAATTCCGCGGGGCGTCGAACAAAGTCTGGCATCTGGCGCTGCAAATCTCACCCGTTTATTTTTTCGCGCGCTGTTGCGACCAGCTGCTGCTAAACAATAGTCGCTACAGCCAAAAGGCGTTGAATAGAGCTGGTAAACTGTTGCCAGATGGTTGTCATCTAAACCTGCTAAATCGTGTCACGAAAAACTGCTAGATCCTGCTAGAAAACATGTCAATTATCTTCTTGAAGCAGCTCAGCTGCGTCGTAATAGAAACTCCAATAGTAATAGCAATGGTTTGTTTATGCATCCAAATGATNAAAGGCAGCTAGTTGTGCCAGATGATCTTTGTGGTGCCCAACATAAAGCGTCAAAAAGAATGTAAATAATTTTAATGAAAAAGGTGCAAAAGTTTTCATCTCTAAAAATTGCTGGAACAAATATTTGGCCAGGAATTCGTCACCTGCTAAACCTGCTAAACGGTTTTCAAAATCCTGCTAGAAAATCAGCTAGCTGCTAGATTGAAAAATTTCCAGCCAAAAACAAGCTGCTAGATCTAGCTGCAAAAGAGCTAAAATGGCAACATTGCTGGTAAACTAGTTACCAGAGGTGAGCATGGACAGGATCAGGATTGGATATCCTGCAGGATACTTGCGATTTTTTTGGATCAGCATTGGGTTTGGATATTTATTTTTGAAAAAATTGGATCAGTACCGGATCAGGATAGTGGTTTGATTTATATAACGAAATTTTCCTGAGAGTGATTCAAGATGTCACAAATGATGGTGCTGTTGTTTTCTTTGCTATGATTTTTAAATTCACAAAAAATCAAAATGATTTTGTCAGTATGTGCTGCACTCATCACAATCGATGATAATTCGTGTTACTTCATCGTAAATATTTTCCGGCGAAGTGGAAGTAGTAAGCTGCTCTTATATTGCTGGTATGCTGCTTTGTTTTGTTGTGCTGAGTGGCATATAATGTGTGTGTTGTGTAGGCTAATATAGTCTATTTCATGGGTGGCCAACTTGTCTTCGACTGGGATTGACTAGAAAATTTCTTGATAACTCGCTATCGACCTGTTGGTAATAAAGTCACAAATAAAAATTGCCAAAGTTGAGTATCACATGTGCAAATGCAGTGTACCATCGCCTTAGTAAGTGATGCACAGACAGAAGGCAAAGTGTCTGTTACACCTAAATAATGATTGCCACGCAATGATAAAAAAACGTATTACAATACCTTCGCGGCATCTGCCGAGCTAGCCTATGGTCAGCCATCACAAGAGGCACCAAAGAATATACGTAACCAACCAACTGATAGATAATTTCTATGTACTTTCTGGAATATTGATTAAAAATGTTCTTTTTAGGCAGCTTTCAATGCAATTCAATTCAATGCAAAATCAGGTGCAATCGACCAAGTGACACTCAACCTGTTGGCTACCCCTGGTCTATTTCTGTGTTTTAAGCTGCATTTTTTTGGTTAGAATGTTAAACATTCTTCCTCAAGTTTTATGCAGTCAACCTCTGCTAAAAGTCAGTTTGAGTTTGTAGTTTTTGTAAGCTACATAATTTCACTATATTTAGACTATGATCTACACAGCAGGAATTCCCTTTGGACCCGGTCCAAAGTAGTAACTGCTGTAAGCGCCCTGCAGAGCAGCGCTTACATTGGGAGTGCAAGGAGAAGCGCATACCCGGCCAAAGCTAGTGCCAGGAACTCAGTGTTATAAGTGGACAAAGCCAGATACACTACAGTTCAAATGGAAAAATAATAACAGCAGTGCTATACCTCTGGCAGGAAAATATACACTAATTTTCTGTTTTTACCATTGAAAGTGCACAACATGTGATGTCATTTTTATGGATTGGGTCACAAAACGACAGGGTGTTTTTATTTGGAAGTGGCTACAGGTCCGCTGCCAGTGACACAGAAGAAAACGCTGAGTTTGTCACATTAGTGTCACTGTCATGGTAGTCATGCAGACATGTCTCACTATGTGAATGGTTTTCTTGCTGACTCTTGCCATAATCGGGTATCATTTATTTTGGTTGTAGTGGTTGCATTTTTCATGGTAACGGTTTTTATTTGCTTTTTTCAAAAGCTTCCAAACTTTTGTGGTCAGATATGTGGTTTAGGTTTAATCAGTGTTAGGTTTAGGTTCACTAAGTTTCTCCCAAGTGTAGTCCAGCCTACTGCACACTTGTCATGGATTAGTGTGTGCTACAGGTGATGAATGAATAAATTTTCAAAAACGAAGGTCCACTGGTGGGCCTATAACCACTCCCTGTTTGTTTCGTATTTAACCAGTGTCGCATTCGGATACGGATGGATATCGGATACTAAATTTCAGAAATTTTCGGATGAGGATTGGATATGGATATTCAAAAAATTTATCAGATATGGATCAGGGGTTAAAAAATCAATCTCCGCTCACCTCTGCTAGTTATTTGTAACAGAGTTTGGAATCAATTATTTGGAACAATGATTGTGCAACCTCCGGCAGTGATAAACAGATTTATGCTTTTCAAATCCAAACCCGACACAACAATTCTATTTTAAAATCCAATTCCGAAAACTGACTGTTTCAAATTCCAAGTACTGTTTGAATCCAATATCCTATAACTGTCATAGGGTAGATTTAATCCAAATGTTTTTCTCTGAGTGTGCTCGTTTGTTGTTTGACTGCAGAGCAAATCTCTCCAAAACTTTATCCTCTTTACGTGCATGAAATCACCGAATGCATGGCAGAGAGTTTGTGATTGCCAGCTGCAACAGCCATTTCTTGGAGCGAATATTGTCAGGGTTCATATTTGGTAGATTGCCAAGCAAAAAGCTAAATGTTAGCGAATTGGTTTTCACAAGGTTTCAGTTAATGATTTTAAAACTTTCTGCTAAACGCTCATTTATCAGAATCCGTTTAATGAAATGTCTCTTCCTTTAGGGGCTACTCATAAGATCTAAAAAACAGTGATGTGCCCGAGTCATTTTTGTAGAGTCAGAGTCGAGTCAGAGTCACAAGTGCTGTCCAGAACTTGCCAAGCACCTGGACATATTGCTCGGTGTTGATTGTCACAGACCGCTCTTTCGCTGATGCACAGAGTTGCTTGGGCTGTGGACAACAGCGTCTCTGTCAGCAGCAACGTTGTGTGGTGTCCTTGATGATTTCGGTCGTCCAGAGTGTGATTGTCTGTTAGTGTCTTTACGATTGAGGTTATGCACAGTCC
>JGI24158J21664_10012884_pt1 | contig 11064 bp, 5 predicted proteins | sample Ectturendosymbi3_FD_21664 | JGI IMG/M metagenome (IMG submission 21664)
TTAATCAACAGAATATTGTTTTTTATATATTAAATTGGAGCATCTATTAAATCAAAATTGGTGAACTTTTGTCCTTATTGTTTGGTGTTCTTGTTTTGTGCGTTTCCTCTGTTTTTTGTTATCTTGCGAGCTTCTGGGGGTATCAAAAAGATAACCTAAGGGTTTTTCGGTCTCCCAACTGCAAGCTTGGGAATGCTTTCAAATGTTTGCAAATGGCGTTTGTTTTTTATTGCTTCGCACCTGGTTTTTGCAGTAAACAATACAGCACATCCATCAGCGCTGCATTAGCTTGGAAGGGCAATCCAGTAAGCATGTCATTAACCTGTAGTTATTAGCTATTTCCTCTAAAGTGATGCTTTGCGCAGTCAACCTTAAGCGATAAGATTGTTTGTGTGCACGCTCCGTTTTACAATCGACATTTTGATTTTAAATTTGTAACACCAAAACTCAGCCAGCTGGAAAGTTGTAGTATTTCTGAGAACAAACGATAAACGTGTAAAAAGAAATTAAAACGTTTAGATCATTTTGTCGTGTACTGGATTTGTCATAGTTTATAATAACCACCTGTAATCGGAAAATACGTGAATGTTGCCTAGCTGCAGATGAATTAAAATTAAATGTCATCTTACATTCAATGTTGCTCCGCGCATTTTATATGGTGTATTTTTCTAGATTTGCCCATTTTTGAGAGTTCTCCTTGCCTGTGTCGGCTCAAAAGGTATGGGAAAAACAAAACATACTTTTATGGCTCTATGGGCAAATGTATAACATGTGGACAATCTACTGTACATGTACGAATTTGGCCGCAGCACCAAAAAAACTTTTAAAAAATGATCAAAGAAGTTGTTGCGAAATTGGGAAAATCGAAGCAACCAATTGCCCTCCCTCCAAAATTTTAGGCAAAGTTCTAGGTTCGCCAAAACACACTACATAATTTTCGAGAAAGTCAGGAACAGGAAGCACTAAAAATGTTGGGTTCAAGCCAAGCGATTTTAATTTATTTCTGAGTTAAAGCGCTAGTCTTCTGGCAAAAATTCAAGAGACAACCTAATCTCAAGAAACATTTTTTAAACTTTTCTCTTGTTTTTTTCAATCTTTGAGTTCATTGCCATATATTACACGACCGATTGATGCAAGGCACTAGAACACCGAATGAATCCATAGGTTACCAACCTGAGTGTTTCATAACATTTATTAAAATCTTCTTCTGCAACTTTGGATTGGATAGCAATGTCTAATTTAACTACGGAAGGTGAATGTTCCATGGCAGATTCCTAATGCTTTAGTCAAATGAATAGTGGACATGCTTGTGAGATATGCTCTCATGTATTGTCATCACTTTGAGTTTATCTCTCAATTCATCAATAATTATTTACAGGATCTTTACAAGTTGTGCCATGGAATGCATCGGTCATTTTATGCTTAGCGATCGTAGCTTAAATGCAAGGTGGGACAATACACAAGAATGGAGCATTCTGCACTGACGAAAAGGCCCAAGATTTCATAAGGGCCAAAGCGTTTCGTTGAAAGTTGGTAAGTGCACTAAAAACTCTTTACATCTGTGATTAATTATTGCAAGTTCTTGATGAACCCATGCCAGAGTGTAGTCACCCTGTTAGTCTTTGCGGCTTTGACTGGAAAGCCAAAATTTGATTGTGATTTTCAGGAGTCCTCACCGGGTACGCGACTTTTCGGTCTGGTCATTTCGGTCTGGTCGTTTCGGTCTGGCCATTTCGGTCGGGGACCGTTTCGGTCACGGGACATTTCGGTCTGGCCGTTTCGGTCTGAGGACATTTCGGTCACGACATTTGTGCACATAAACAGCTGATTGCCTTTCTGTATTGAAATGATTATATAGGCAGGCGAAATGTCACGCTAGCTGGTGATATACCAATTCCCTTTTGAGGAGCCTTGATTGTGATTAAATCTGAATTGTAATTATGAGTTTGAAATATTTGAATTTAATTGCAAAAAGTCGATAATGATTTAAAATGCTTGCTTATGACAATGTAAACCATATGTTGATGCTGATTAACTGTTGGATCTTTGATCATGTTTGTAGTTCTTTAAATAGAACCTTTTGTTGATTTAAGTACGTTTGCATTAAAAAGTGAACATGTAAGGTTTCTGCAAGATTTCATAGTCTGACCGAAATGTCTCGAGACCGAAACGACCACGACCGAAAACTCCCGTGACAAAAACGGCTCAGACCGAAACGTCCTGTTCCGTCCTCACCAGGCTAGAGCGGGCTGTCTAAAAAGCTGTTACTGCATTTCAAGGCAGGTTATTTCCCGTGTGATGTGAGTTATTACTATTCATTCAGAAGTGTTAACATTATTGTGATTATTTCTAGTTGATCTCCGGCATTGTCATGCATTTATTGGCGCAAACATTAAACAATTTCATGCAAATTAAAGTTCAGGCGCTGGGACACCGAAAAAAACCTGTTATACAGGCTGTCTCGTCGGGCGCCCCTGGACAGTTTCATAAATTTCTATTGTGGTTTAAAGTTGATGGCTGAATTATAGCGAATTTGATAAGGTTGTACTTTTTGAAGAGGTTGCAGTCTGCTGGATGATCAACACACTCGTGCGGGAGTGCTGGGTCGCAACAGGTATCTAGCAAACAGTTTTTATTGAGCTATACGAAGAAAAGCCAACAAGAAGTAAAAAAAACTCGGAAAAAGTTATTCAAGTAGCTAGTCTCCGCAAAGGCGACGAATTTGAATCAATCAGCAATTCGTTTTTAATAGGAAATCGATTTCATGTAACACTAGGTTGTATAGGTCTCATATAAAACTTGATGTCAAAAACAATGAGTCTACTAACATGAAAACTATTGAGCACAGTGGCTCCGACACAATACTCCGTTTCCCAAAGATCACCACTATAAGCACTTATTGTCCAAAAGATGTTGCAAAGACCATTGTAACATCCCGTCAAAAGAAACAAGTAATCAAAATTTCACAGTTGTTGGGACGCCACTTGCCTGTGGGATGGGTGGAGCGCCTCTTGGTTGAGCAGTTCCGCGGTGGCGGTGCAAATCTGGTGATGACTCAACAGCAGACGCTTTAAAAATAGAATACAATTGTGTGTTCGTTCATAAACTTATTTTATCACCAGTGAGCGACTGGTGATCAAAAACATGTTCTTTGGACAATATGCGTGCGGCCTGACAGCAAACACTACATGTTTCCAAGCGTAGCACAAGGCAATACCAAGCGACATGTTGGACAGAAAGCTGAGCATATGGCGAAGTTGAGGTCACAGAAGCTCTAAAAACAAACATTGTGTCACATTTCATAAAAGGATCTGTAATGGTGGTGGAAAGCGTGAAGCACCCAGGTTGCAAAAATGCAATGAGTGTTGTACTTGGCCGCAGTATCTACGCGATATGAAAACTCAGTAATATGGCGCAACTTACATAAAGTACGAAAAGTTATAACAGCTGCATGAATTTGTTTGGAAATGGAAGCTTGCGATGTTGACCTACTGTACACTTTCCTAAGGGCTAGAAATATCGTATAACGCTGGCTTAGATTGTGTAGAGTTAACAAACTTCACCAGACCATTCCTTTTTTGGACAAACGTTGCGAAAAGATAAAGAAATATATTAAGTTTTTTCTTGGGCATTTCATAGTTTAAATGCGAAGGTCTTTTTGTGATGAATTTATTACAGTGTTTTAAAAACAGCACACCCAGAGAAATTAACAGGTCGTAAAATTTTAAACACAGTGCGTTGAATCAACACAGTAAACCTAAATATGTAATCCCGTGAACTTTCAGTAATTCCATTGCAGCTGACAGAGTTCAACTATGTTTGGAGATACTTTGTTCCCTACGAAAGTTCCAGCTGAACGCAGCCCTGAATGTCAGCGTCCGCCCTTTCACTCCCTTGACCTTTATCAATTAGATCAGTGATTCTCAACGTGGTCCAGGTGGAGCACCGGCGGTCCATCCAGACTCTAGTCTAGAGTCTCTATAGCGGTCCACCAAGAAGTCTACAGATCCTTGATATAAACGTTCCCGAAAACTGTAACCTTCACTCTACAATAAACTGTATAAGACAAAATGGCCCATCGGGCATTTTTTTGAAAAAGATGGTCCCTGGCCCAAAAAAGGTTGAGAGCCACAGAATTGGACCAACAACTAACGCCAATTTGAGCAGTATATTATTACTAGGGCAACCGCAAGTCCAATAAAGTCAAATTTTTGTACCTTTTAAAAAGTTTATGAAACGTCCACAAACCAAATTCCACGCTGATGCCATCTGCGACTCCAAAGTTATTAGGTCAAAAAAAGTCAAAATTTATCGTTGGGTCAAAATTTCTTACGGTATAGTTTTTTCTATGTGTCGATATTTTATCAAAGCTACTCTAACAGATATTGACATGTTTTTGCAACTTTAGTTGCAATTCGGACATAGTACTGAATTTTTTGCGACTTCTGACATAATAGTTTTGTTTTGTCCACTACTGGACAATTGAAAGTACGGTAAAGGCGTGGTAGTACTTGATGTTGAAGTACAACGTTGCGGAACCTTCTCACCGACTTCAGCAGATTTATTGACACTGGATATTTCTATTGTGCGTTTGCACTGATTTTTGCGTACGGTGTGTTACCTCTAGTTTCCTTGGGTCTTTCACCCTGTTGATTGTTATTTCATTTTAACAGAAAAAAGATTTTTAACCTATCGTTTTGATATCTAATATATGCTGTGTATTCTCCATTTCAATTGAAACGCAGGAAATTGATAGGTCAAAATAAAACCAAAATTTTAAGGTTTTTGGTCAAAAAATTGGTTGCCCTAATTAATGAGCATCATCTGCTACTCCATGCATGACTCTACCATCCACCTTGAAGACCCTAAAACAATGAGATTATGCCATAGACAACCATATACAGAAGGTCATGTGTGCAAAAATACAGTACCTATACCGCTGTTGAAATATTATTGGTATTGTTACAACAATAGGTAGGTATCAAAATAGAGAAGGTCAGTGGGCACGGGTTGAAAGAAATTGTAAATGATCTAATTCCGTCACAACGGACGGAAGGCGGGACAAGAAGATTGATACACGGAAACATTACACCCTTGAAGTATTACAGCCGTAAGCAATTGCTTGCAGATTTCAAGACTGAACATGCGTAGAGTTACGTGAAATCGATTTCGTATTTAAAAAATGTGCTGTGTGATTCGATTGCATCACCCTTGTGGAGACTTATTACTTGAACACAGATACGTGCAGGTCCGAATCATCGCAAAGTCTTGAAAGCCGATCCCAGTCGACTGCTTCCTCGAAAGCTTCCAGCGAGCCTAAAGCTTTTAATTGTCGTTGAACCATTACAAAAATCTTTGTGCCTGATTTCACCAAATAGAGATTTGTGAAGACATGGAATTGGACATTGGCTTTGGTAAAATGCACATTTTAAATTAAACTGTTTTTGCAGTTTAGACCTTGCACCAATAACCGCCAGCTACTTACGTTATTTCCAAACTATTCTTGCTTATTTTACAACCGTCCTTATCGCATAGAAAAGGCTTAAACTGCCTAGAAATTTATCAGCTGCAAATGGCCCAAAATCATGAAAAAGTCTTCTTTGGTTTGATTAGATCTTTTCAGAGGATATTTGCAAATCACAATCCAAACGTTGTTTTCTTGTTAAAATATTTGTATTTTTTGGTTTTACATTTATTTTTTCATTACAGCTAGGTCAATTTCAAAAGCTGCTCTTATAATAAGTGATTTAATTTCAAGCAAGGATCGTAAAGTTGTGTTAAGATGAGCAAGGCATGATTTTCAGAGAAGTTATCAACTTTTTTAAAATCTCTAACACCACTTGTAAGTGTAACAGAAATGTTTGGGTTTTCTGTTGTAAATAATTTTCAAAACGAAAGATGTATCTCAACTTGGCCCAAGCATGCAAACATAAAAAAGTATTTAGTGATGAAAGGTGCAATATTGAAAAGTAAAATAACTCTTTTATCTCTGAACTATTGAACCGAGGAAGGGACGAAATCAAAATTTGCTTGTCGCCTAGCAACAATTGCAATTTTGTAAAAAAAGTTTTGCGCATAACCAATCACTTTTTGAGCACTCCCAACCAAATGTTATCAAGTTTAACACAGGCAGTGTTGACGCGGTTCCGTATTTTTATGTTTTCCTTCCGCAAGATGCATATGCGCTGAAAGTTATTTATCTGATAAGACCGGTTCCAGTGGTAAAGATGTGGAAAAATACTGAAGTCCAGATTTTTTGCATGTATCCTATTGCATGGCGGGTTGAGTGTGGCACACCAGTGGTCTATATCCATTTTTGGTTTGATGAGTTTGTTAAATAATTCATACCCTCCGGATTGTTAGCCGGATGGTCGTTCTGGTAAGAAATCCGCTTCACGTCATGCGATTTAATTACTATAATTTACGGTTCTTCGTACATCCATTTGTCGTTAATCATCTCAGACGGGAATGTTCACCGTTAATCTAAGATAATTATTCTAACATCTGTAGCACACGAGTTATCCTAATTCATTGCACGTTATCTTCATGCAGTGTGGCGCACAGCTGCACAATTTGCAATTTGAAATAAGGAATTAGGCCTCTGAAAGTGTTTTTATTCATTTTAGTTTGCTCAATACGCTGACATTTGCTCCAGTGACATTTCAAGCGTTGTTACCATTGGGGTTTTCACTTTCTTACAAAGGTAAGTTCTCGATTAGTATCAGCAGAAGTGCATCCTATCGCGATGCTGCAATGCGTATATCTTATTTTTAGCTGCAAATATTTACTTTAACACAGAAGTAGGCCATGAACAGTATAATTAAAACCATTCATCACGCAGTTACTTGTTTCTGAACAACTTTTTCAAAAACATTTTGAATTGTTTTGATCTTTCACTTCTTCCAGCAAGCTGCTGTGTAATTTATAGCACAATGTGTTTCCAAATATCAATTTGTCTGTTCATTCATTTGCAAAAGGAGATGCATGTCCATCGCAACCAACCCAGCAGGCTGAGCTAAGTTTAGTTTAAATGAATTTTACAGAAGCACTACCACCAATGGAAGACTCGTGTGTACTGAAATGACTTGCGTAGCCAGGCCAAAAATTTGGGGGCAAATACTTTGACGTTAAGCGAAAAACAGTACTTTGTTTGGGACACTGCCTCTCAACGCAAAAACTGACAAGATATGCTAGAAATTTGGGGGGCATGGCCCCGTGGTCTCCGTGCTACGCCTATGATGGAAATCGCACGTGCAGCATATTATCCGTATATCGTAAATGTAGCACGCGTTGTATTAAGCGAGGTAAACTGTATGCAAGTTTTTTTCAAATAAGAGCTGAAGACGCATGTTCCGTAAGCGAAATATATACTCGGTAAACATCACATTGTCTGATTCGTTGCTGTGGAATTATTCCGTTCGATACATACATATTTTAGTTGTTTTTCTCTATGGCTACCACAGGAAGGCTTTGAAAGCTGCGATGCATGAATGGAGGAGAGCTATTCTGTTTTTCTCGGTGGACAAGTAACAAAATTTTGTTGCCGAAAAATGAATGAATAATCACTAACGTGTGTGGCTGATAAATGATTTTGTTCATTTCTGAGAACTTTCGAGCGTAGTTTAAGAGTGCATATCCTTAACAGATGCATTATGCAAACCCAGGGTTGAAACAAAACATTAAAAACTGACCTAACTTTGCTACCTGGGAACACTATGTCCGCTCAAGAGTCTATCAGAGAAAGAAATTGTTCAAAACCATAATATACGGAAATATATTGGCAATCGTTTAAAACGTTTCATTTTAATGACATTTTCTAATCTTTTGCGAGACAACTTCATTCACTGTCAGTGCTCGAAAAACGAGTTATGCTAATAAACTGCTATACGATTGAAATACTCACAAAAATATGAGACCAAGACTATCACGCACTTCAAGAGTGGATGTAATTCGTTTCCCTTTTTGCACTGTTTCACCTGCACTATTGCGTGTGACAAATAAAGAAAGGAAGTCAGAAATAACTGCGGAAATCGGGAAGTTACTACGCTGCAAACGCAGCTTTTGAACCAATATGAACAAAGAAAGATCGCAATTACTTTGGCACAACTTCAGAACAAGGACAAATGAAAGGAGAGCTCAGGCAGATGGCAGAATCGCTCTGGGTCTTTGGTTTATATTAAAAATGTGTGATACACCTCGTTGGATTGGAGCATGTACCTATACTCGAAAGACGTTTAGCAAAAGAGTCTATACTCTGACAAACTGTATTGCAAACTTCGATTTTCACTAGTAAAGGGTAGTAAAGTGAGTGTTTGAACTGTTTAAGCCAAAGCAGTAAAACACCAACCTGTCCCTGATAATAGGTCAAGTAACTGTTGTTAAAATCACCTTCGTGCCTGACGAAAAACAATATGAGCCCTAATATATTACATTACATCAAGGATCTTTGACTTAATCTTACCGCTGGTAAGCCACCAATATCAATCTATACCTGAGGTGCACAACGTTTTCTCTATTGCCGGCCGCATTACATTTAGTTTTATGAGTTACGGCCGCCAGTGAGTTCAAGATATTGCTATTTATTGCATTGCTTAACTGTTCTGCTTCCACACACTGAGCCTTAGCCTGCTTCCACGCGTCTGTTTGGCTGTATTTCTACTAAATATCCTCATACACAGTAGACAAAGAGTTTGTATCAAGTCAAGGCCGCCATAACATATATTTTAAATAACACGCGCACGGCCGCACATATTTTTATCGAAACCCGCGTGCGGCCGTACAGCTGCAGGTTGTGCACCCCTGGCACACACCAGGAACACCGCAGCTGTGAAAAGACAAACGGTTGGCCAAGCAAAAAGTGAGAGAAACGCAGACCGAGATGCAGCCTAATCGTGAAACAAAATAACCTGTGGAAATATTTCGCTTCACATCACTTTATTTTGGCAGCACCAAGGGTTCTTCTCACCGCGTAGCTTCTTTAAATAGCAGCGATGGCAGGGTACCAAGAATTTTTATCCATGCATAAAGCTTGTTTACAACGTTCAGTTTAAATACCAGAGCGCAACCCTCTGCGCTGTACTCCAATAAAGATATTTCTATTTTACGAACACCCTGGATGAGGTAAAAGTATGTTTCAATTACTGTATTTGTATCGTGTAACAGCAAATGAATTTTGAAAATCCAGCAAGTACACGGCTTGCAGGATGACTTTCATTCTGTCGCCGATACATATGAGCGCAGGCCACTCAGAATTCTCACTACAAACCAATTCACCGAAACCCTATTTTATCCGTCCAACATTTAAATGATCTCTGTGAGTTTTAGCTTGTACCAGTTGTATACAAACGGTTGTTTGTCGCATATTGCTCTTTTAGGGGGTATTCGCAGTAAAAAGTATGGTGTGCCAAGAGAATTCCTGTGTGATGTAAACTCTGTGCATATGAGAGACGACATTTGAAACAGCTTGTCAAATGGATCGCCTTCCTGCACTGAAAAGAATCTCACGATTTATGTGTTTTGTGTGGTGAAGATTTGCAAAGATGAAATTCTAGCAGTAGCAAACATTTCAGAAAACAAAAAGTGAAAGAATCTTCGGCCAATCTAAATAATTTCGACATTTATAGAGTTGCACGAAGTTTAATTATTCGTTTTGGTCATAGATAGAGCAATCAAATATTTTGTGATTTTTGTGACTTGTTCCCAGTTTTCAAATTTTAACCAGTTTCTAAACATGAACAATTCATTCAGACGTCCGTCAGAGGAAAGAAATTGGAACCAGAAAGGGCCTGCACCGTGTGCACTTGTGGTGAAAGGTCAAAGCATTTTATTGAGGACATGGTGAACTTTGTGCTCTTCTTTACCTAAGTGAAGTTTCCAGAACTCTGGATGAGCCAAAAAAGGCTTGCTCCTTGTTGTATGTGCACATGTGGTAAAAGACCAAAGTATTTTATTGAGGACATGAACTTTGAGACCAGACTACGCTGTGGAACCTGTGTCCACCATCAAAACAGGGCAAAACGAGGTTCACGTGCCAACTGCCAACGATGGGAACGCTTGTCTCCATTGATCACTTTCAAGTTTTCTGCAAAGATTACTCACACCCCTGGAATACTAACCCCGGGTGATTTTCACCCAGACAGGAGTGGTGGCCACGTGGTCCCAGGTGAAAATCACCCGACGTTGTAGTTGATTGTGAGTTCGGGTGAAAATCTCCCGACGTTATCGTTAGTGTGAGTTTAGGTGACACCTACGTTATGGTTAGTGTGAGTTCGGTTGAAAATCACCCCGCGTTGTGGTTAGTGTGAGTTTGGGGTGAAAATCACCCAACGTTATGGTTAGAGTGAGTTTCTTGTTTCCCTGTTAATGCCTTGGCATTGTACAAATTGACAAAATTCCACTAATTTGTAGTTTTCATATTTCAGTTTGGAGGGGCTTCGTGCGCTGTTGGGGTGGGCTTAGCCCACAAAATCTCCCCTACGGCGACGGGACTGGCCGTATGTGAGACATGAAAGTCAATAGCAGTGCCGCGATAAATCTGATTGCCCAACAATTGTCGTGAAGCATTTGCCCATTTTGGGCACGGTTACCTTATGCACCAAATTTTCGTAAAAATTTGCACATTTTGGGCAAGGTTGATTAATGTGGCTGAAAATTGCAATGAAAATAGAAAAACTTCATGCCTCAACCTAATTTACTTTCATTGCAAATAGAACCACAAGCTTGAAATGAGGTTCTGTTTAAACCTTAAACTGACCACCAATGACGTCTACTGGCGGAATTTTTCGATTCTTCTTTACTTTTTCGTTCAACTGTTAAGAGCACTTCCCACGTTTTTGCTTGGAAAATTGCTTTTGTTCTTCATCACATAAAAAATTTTCCAAAATCACCACGTTGTTTTTTTCTGATCGGATGAGCTTGAGAAGACTTGTTAAGTTGTACAAAAATCAGCGCGCTCGTCTATACCTAGCAGTTAGTCCAGTATAAGCGAATAAACAAAATCTGCCCATTTTGGGCAAGGACAACAACGGTGTTTGTGTTTAGAGGTTACCTGAGCAGGGTTAAAAG
>JGI24158J21664_10012885_pt1 | contig 11064 bp, 7 predicted proteins | sample Ectturendosymbi3_FD_21664 | JGI IMG/M metagenome (IMG submission 21664)
GTCTGACTTGATTCGATGATTGTAGCTTTTTATTTCTTAACACGTATTTCAATAATGACAGCATAATAAGGGAAGTTTAAACATCACATCCTTCCGCACGACGGTTTCTTTGCATTCGATTCTTCGCAGTCTGGAAAAGCAACAAACAATCGAATCGTGAACCTAGCAGTTGCAACCATTTGGGATGTTTTACTTGACATGTTTTGCTCGTGTGTGCAAGATTTTGACAGCCCTTGTCCTTACGGCCGCTACTTATGTGTTTAGTGTGTTTGGTTTTTAGGAAATTGCATATTTTGGGTGCTACTGTTGAGCACAGCGAAGAAAAAAGAGATGTACAGTTGACGTAGGCCATGTGTTTTTTCCAAAATGTAACCGTGACGTTATCGTTTGTCTCCCCTGTCGAAATGACAATAGTGTTCCCGCCAGCCAAGCATGCCTTACACAATGCCATGTCATTGAACGCTTTTGCGCCGAAACTAAGAACAAGCGCAGTCATCGTGGGACACTCGCAGTAAGGATCTGCAAATTTTTATTTACCGTACTTTTAGAGCAGGGGTTCCCAACCTTATATTTCCCATGTACCCCTTAAGCATTCTGACACATGAGCATGTACCCCTTCAGCATTTCGACAGATGAACAATGAACATGTATCCCTGAAATCTCGTATGACGATATATTCTATCGTGGTTATTCACAGATACATTTAACAATAAGCATATGATTTTGATATATCTATAAATATTTAGAAACAAATATACGGCAATGTAACTATTTTTTCTCTTCTAATGCTAACCTCAAATGTACGTACCCCTTCAGTTAGGCAAATATACCCCTGGGAGTACATGCACCCCAGGTTGGGAACCTCTGTTTTAGTGCGTCAGTATCGTCATTTTCGACTTAGCGCTTTTCTATTCTCCCTGGTATCAGTGGGAGATGGTACCTTACAATTGGATTAGCCAAGAAGCATCCCATCAGCTAAATCCGCCTCTGGGTATACTTGAATGATTTCCGTGTAACAGATAACAGACTTGCACCAATCTTTGACGAAGTTTGTTCTAAACGGAGAGGTTCATAGAATGACATTCTTTTTGCTTTTGTGCTTAAATTGCCGCGTTGTATCGTCTTCTTGCATTGTTTCTGCTGTACAGCGAACCGCCTGATATGCTGTAGCTCGTGCGACATGAAAGGGGAGGCGAGGGGCAAAGGTGAAAATCGAGGACAATATGCAAAAAAATAGCAGTTTTAGTGGTTTGCTAAATGTTCAATTTCTTGTCTTTTAGCTTGCCCAAGTTGCAAAATATCAAGTGACGGTGCTCAGCCGGTTTGGCGTTCATATCTGTATAACTTTCTGGGTCGAGTAAAATGTGAATAAAGTTTACATATCGCAAGTTACTTTTTTCGTGGCGGTTGCTGCATACATCCAACATTGTATTTAAAAATGTGTTCCCCCTTGTGTTTTTTGCCCCCCCTGCTGCGACATCCTGGCGACGACCCTGCTCCAGCCACACAGCAAGTTGTACGACGCGGCAAAACCGGTCAGCCATTTTCACGTTTTAGGAAGGAGCCTTTAGCCCTGCAGATTTTAATCAAATAAAGAATTTGCGAAAGAATAGTTTAAGTTTACTTACTGATTCTTCCAAAAACGTTGTGACTAATTGTTGACTATAAATATCCTGTTAAATTCAGACAAAGAATGTTTTTCCTGGATTCAGCTTCTTAGAAACGTCGTTGTACAACGTGTGCGGTTGTTTAGTCCGTAAACCTCCCAGTAACATCATCTGTTTTTTAACAGTGAGTTTCTGCTAGACGCCAACTCTAGCTTTCCTATTTATTGCATGGTGCTTATTGGGGTCACCAGCAAGCAATATGGCTGAGGGAAAGAATGGAATTTTTGTCTAGATATTGTTAAGTTTTTGCAACCTAACCTTTTTTCAATTTTATCAAAACTTAACCAATTTAGGAAGACGTGTGAATGTCAGTGACTACATTTTCCGTTGGACCTTGTTTTTCCCGATGGTAATTTAAATAAAAACATTAGTTTTACAAAAAAACAACAAAACTGCTTGCAATCTTTAGTTTGGGTTCAAGATTGTTTGTCGACTGCTGGCAGCAGGTCTCAAATGCACTTGCTGCATGGTCACCAGACCATGCACATTCGCAACTGACTCAGTTTGTTCGAAAGTTGGGGACAAAGTCCACGGTTTACGACGATTTGATATGACGCAAAGTTGTGTCGTTTAGTCATAAAGCTTTTGTCTGTAATGTGCCTGTTTAATGCCCTGGGAGGGTGCTCTTTGTGCTCAAGTGCGACGCACAAACTCGCAGGTTTGCTCACAACAACATGTCAGTCTTGTGATTTAAGTTTTTTCCTTGCCTTTTGTTCACAGAAAACTTTGCCACATCTCCGCATGTTATTAGGAATGGCTGCGGGTGGCGGAACGGGAGGATGAGTACGTGGACCACACTGATTTTCAAGGGTTTCGAGGTACAAGAGATCACCACTATGTTTCTGCATGCTGACGTTTTGTTTGTGAAGTATAATATCGTCAAATTTTGCTGAGTGCCTGACTTTGTAAGCATATCCTGATGCAAACATCTCCGTGACAAATTAATGAACCGTCCATTTGCAGCAACGAAGCTTTAGGTCTGTGGTTCTTAACCTGGGTTCGACGGAGTCGTTTCAGGGGTTCGATGAAGGTCATCTGAAACATGTAACCCATTTACTTTCCGGTGTATTGGGCAAATATGGGGTTCCACAAAAGCTTGGAAAACTACGTAAGGGTTCGGCGTGTTTGTAAAGGTTAAGAACCACTGATTCAGATCATGTTACTAGGCGCAATAAAGCGTTGCACAGTTCCAAATACATATTATTTGAGCAAGAACTTGGCGCCCATAATTTAAGGATACAAAATTTTTAAGAACGGATATGATACGAGCGCCTTTAAATTTTGCTGGTTTGTAAAACTGACATTATTTGAAAATTGACGCTGGCATTATTTCAAAATTGGCACGGAGCATGTGTACCCAAGTTGAGATTTTCTGCCGTAGGTTTGCTTCATGGAGAATCCAGTATCTTTTCCAGCTAGTGGTATTGACAAAATGCGAAAAAATCTGCGATAAAATCATAGCGAATGTTGGTGCGTTTTCGCATTTCAGCCTAATCATAAATTATGCGAAACGTCAAGGGTTGAATGATCAGTCAACTATGATGTTGGCAGTACGTCTAGGTCGGTCCACGAAGCCCCACTATAAAATTTCATTCCGCTTCCTCTAACAGTGGCACAAACTTGACTCCTTGTCTTACTTGCTTCAGCAGTAAAAAGCAGTTTCAAACTAAGAGCGATTTATTTGTCTCTTTGAACATCTAACACAGCATTGTGATCGTAATTGTATTCAGTACTGGGAAGAGTTCGCTTGCGCTTGCGTCAAAAAAGCGCGCAAAATGTTTGCAATGAAAGTTTGCAAACCTTAAGGATTACGTGTTTATGCTGCATAAAAAAGTAATTTAAAGCAATGACCGACCATCAGCCAAAACACTTCCATTCTGTCATATCTGGTAAACCAGGGTTTCCCTGACAATAACAACATACAGTTCCTCTGACAATAATAACATACGGACGGCGCATTGGGGTGATCACCAATGGAATGCGGAGTGGGCTGTCAACCCCACAAGACTCTGCATTTTCAACCCCGACACCGGCACCCACCCACCGGAGCGGCCCTCCCAAGGGCCAAGAAAACTCTGGGTCCGAATTATGTTTGTACAAACGGGGTATGGCATCCTCTGCGGCCTGTGAGTGTGGCGCAGAAGAACAAACCGTCGACCATGTTGTCCTTCAATGTCCAATCCATCGACCTCCTCATGGACTGCATAGCCTGGTGGTTCTGGACGATGAGACAATCGATTGGCTGCTCAACACCTGCCCCGAGATCTAGTGCGGCCAAGCAGTGGTTAGAACAACTGGCTCAAAAGAAGAAGAACCAGGGGTGGCAAAACGTTTTGACCCGAGAGCCGAATTCGCGACTGCCTGGTCACCGGAGGGCCGGATACAGTGCGATTTACGTAATCTATGCAAGATAAGTTGTTAAAATAAATGCATTTTAGTACAATAATAACAATAAAAACACACCATTTTTCACACTTTTAAAGCGCTCGTTGCATCTAAATGCTGCTGCGGCAAACAAGTCAACAAGAGACAGGCAGCAGCTGATGCTGTTGCACTGCTGTCCACAGTCGTATACGTGGTGCTTGAAAAAAAACGTGGTGCTTGAAAAAACGTGGTTCTTAAAAAAAATGGGCCTAATGCGGCTCGCGGGCCTTAGTTTGGCCGCCCCCGTGTCGTAAACGAATAGCTTTATGTTACAATTAGCTAGCTATTCCATCTCGATGGAAGGGAAGTTTGATCGCGCGCGTTTCCTGTGAAACTTTTGTTAGACTTTGAGTGAAAACAGCGTGACTCATGCTAAGGTGGCAGTTGCTACCCGCAGAGCTTCTTTAACATGATTATTTCTGGCGAAAGGTTGATAGCGCGAACGTTAGTTTCTTGTATCAATCAAAATTTTATTTCAGTATGTTTTGCATTGAATGCAGTTTGCGACACAGATAGAGCCAGGACTACAGAAACTATTTCAAAAGCTGCACTAAGCTGGCAAAAAAAGTATGTTAATCAGCTGACCCAGCAATATCACCTTCACGAAATTTATGAAAATGCTGCAAATTTTATGACGGTTTTCGAACGTAAAGAAACATTTCTTAAACCATGCCCAAACCAGTATCTTTGGGTTCCCTACACGAGTTCAACTGTAGAAGATAGTTGTGCAAACTTTGAATTCCCAACTTCGATTACCACAAAGTACGGATGGTAGATGGTGTTATGGCAAATATTACGAAGGAATAAAACTGCTTGTAATGAGTATTTGAGTAAGCGTTTATAAATCTTTGTGAGGTGCAGCAAACTTCCCTTTCATATATGAAGAGTAGACAGTTAACTTTAACAGAACTGGTGAAGTTCTGTTGTTTTATGACGCTCATTGTTTTGAACAAGCATGCAAATGACGTTGCCCAGTCCTCACGCTGCTGCAGTCTGACTGTTTTTGAACCTGAAAAGGCTGTCATCGTTAATAATGAAGTGATGCAGGACCTCAACCAGTTGATGTTTTCGGAGGGCAAAATGATTGTAACTTGTTGTTGTACTATTTTCGGGGTGGGGGCAATTGCCGGTTGGTCACCCCTTGGTTGCGGGCCTGATACTATTACCATCTGTTGTAATACGTTCAATCTTAAAAGCATTCTGGCTTAAAAGCGTCTATGCACATCTTAAATAAATACTGCGTATATCTTCGCCTATTTGAGTTACTTGCAAGTGCCAGTACTTTTCGAAAACAACATAATGCACGGGTGCATCACATACGCCACTGATTCAGCCAAAAAGACATGCTACCGTTAGTTTCAGTCGTCGACAGAGTCAGATTCTGTAAATAGGGTCGGTGATGAATTTTTTGTAAAGGTGAAGTCTTCGCTGAATATTGATATTTGAAAACCTTGTAAGACACGAGAAAGTTTCCAAGCAGGTGAAATGAATGTACTCAGAAAACATGGTACTTCTGACTCTAAAATACATTCAATCACATCAAGTTTCTCCAAAGCCCTAACTGGATATGGTCAGCATCGACAAAAAAGGCGTGCAATCGTAGCCTGGGGGACCCAGGGGCCTATGCTCTCCCAAAATTTTTAGCATATTTAGTCATTTTGTGCTTTGAGAAACGGCGTCCCAAACAAAAATACTGTTACTCGCCAAAAGTCAACATTTTTCCCCCTCAAATTCCCCCCACCAAAAAAAAATTTGGACCTGCAACGCCACAGCGTGCAAGTAGTTTCGCTCTTCAAATGGTCAAACTCTTTAAACCTTTCGAGCATAGGTGAAAGTAAAAATCTTCGAAATGCATATTTGACCTGAAAGTTGTCAATAAGGCTAGGGTTTGAACAAGCTTTTTGCTGCAGTGGGTGGCCCTCAGTTGTTTTTACTGTAAACTGGTGAAAGCGCTTGACTTTGTAGCATTGCGGGTCGCTGCGGTAGTTTGTGTTGCTAGCTATTCCAGGCATTGATGATATATTGACTTTTCCTACTTTATCGTAAGTATCAACAACAGGCAATCCCACGATGTTGAGTGAAGCGAAACTATTTGCGGTGTCGACGCCAGTTGCATAACGCTGAGATCAGAGTACAGTTTGTTAAAGTTTGTTTAATCTAATTCTTTTCAGAACGTGATTGCACCGTGTTTACAACAACACTGTCAGCTACAGCTTGCGACAGCAGGGTCGATTTCACCGGTATGCTAGTTAATATGTATGCTCGGTTAACGGACTATCAAATAATCGAGGGTGAATATGCTGAAGATCGTCATGTAAAACCTCAATACCAAAAACATGAGGAACAATGACCCTCCTCTCGTTGCCCAAATTGGTTGATCGTCTTGGCACCCATGTGAAACCGTCCAAAGATCGCAAGCAATGTGTGTTAAAGCAAGTCAAACACACAGCACTTCTTAATGAAAAATTAATTTGCAAAACATATCTGTGGCTCGCGTTGAATTGCCCAAGCGCTTTTTGCACTTTCGTGCAGGGGTTGAAGGTGGCAAAAAGTCCAGTAGCTGTTTGCGCACAGCAAGGCGCCCGACGGGGCTCTTTGTACCATTGCTGTCCGGTTGCACAATCTTTGCTGAGCACGCGGTTCTGCCTTCTTCACCCGTCCAGCTCCTTTCCTTTGTCGGAAGTGAGCAACGTATAAAACCTTGCCTCTCGCAACTCCAATTCGGAATAGCGAAAAGTGAACCCGATGAAATGGAAGTACAGGCATTTATCTTGAGCCTGTTGTTGCTGGCACTTGTGTCCCAGACCGATACCAGTAAGTTGAAAGCTGTGTAGCTTGCTTCTAATTATGATCGTTAAGGCTGGAAGATGAACACGAGAGTTTGTTCTAGTGTAAGATGACGTAGTGCAAAAGTTGCGAAGGCTTCGCTTGTACTGGCAGTTACCGTGCACCTGAATGTTTTCATATCACCTTTCAAAATTCAAGGCAGCTAAAGCATTGTACAATTGGCAACTCTTGTGGAAAAGGTTAATTTTCCGAATGTGTTTGATGCTAGAAGTCTGGTGTAAAGTTTTTTTGCCAGATGTATTTCTAACCGGATGATTGAACACACAGCCACTCCAGCGCCATTTGCAGAAGAATAGCCAAATGTGCGGTGCTCTTTCGTTGCATGCGTGACTGAAACAATTGCACCATTAGTGAAAATAATTTTCGATTAGATATTTTGCACGTTGCTTTGGAGGTCTTTTTTCACAACATTTAGTAAATGATTTAGGCAACATTGCTCGCACTTGTCGAAAAAACGATTTACTCGGCGCAAGTCCATGTACAGTTCAAGTGTAAGAATGCGTTCGCGTTGCGAACGTACTTTTTTCAGTTGATTCTTGATCATCAGGCTGGGGATCGGTTTTGTTTTGGACTGGATCATGTGCTGCATTCACCCTGCCTAGCTCAAAATGCTGCACGCGGCCGCTGTTTTCAGCATACATCAAAGCAATGCCTGAAACTTCCACAATCATAAGTTTAGGTTGTTCGAATAATATCAGTAATAAACATTGGGAAAACAGTATAAACAGGCGTGAACTTGCTGTGCTGCAGATTTGGGATGTTTTCGGCTTACTGGAAACCTTTGCATGCTTTTGGAAACAGCGATTTTGAAGAAATCACGAAACTTCATGGAAAACGTTTATTAGAATTGTTTTTTATTGATTTCTTTCGGTGAGCAAACCCTCAGGCGCTGACGTTAGCCACGTGATTCCTTTGTTTTCGTCGTTCAGCTGGTCGCAGTCGAGCGTCTCTGTCGGTTTAGTCCGTGAATCTGCTTCTTGGTTATTGCAGGCGCTGATTGCTTTCACATCTGCGGTTAATTTGTTGTTAACCAGCGTGAGTACTTACTTGACAATGGCTTTACCACGCGGCAGCTGTAGGAAAAAATTAACACCGCGCTGCTAATTGCCATCCAGGCTCGTTTGTGTTTGTCTTCAACGATTTCCCGTTTTGAAGCATACCAGAGTGATCTTACGGCGTTTCTTAGGTTAGGACTGGTTTTAAGTTATACGTTAGTTTAACAGACGTCATAAAGCCGTTGCCGAGAAACGGCAGAAAAGTCTGCAGCCTTCGCTTAAATCGTGATAAATTGTTGACAAAATTAGACGCAAAAGCTTCATAGACGCCGAAACAGAAAGGTTGCTGGTCTGTTTCAGACAAAGAGATAACCATTTATCTCTTTTCGCAAGCATTTTGTTTGTAAGCAGTTTTAAGTTAGTCATTCAGCTGCCAACTGAAACATTCCATAAAATATTTGCGTCAGTGTTCATAGACGGCCGGTCAAACCAATGTGCGAGTAGTGTGTATGCTAAATGCCTTGTTATTTTGAAAGCACTGTTTATTGCGCAACATATGGTCTTAAAATCGATGCTGTGTGCGCGTTGCCCATTCCGGCGTGTACCTGCGTCACAGTTGGAAAGTGTTTTGCACTGCGTTGGTGAACTGTACGTTCTCATATGTGCGGCATTGCGTCACAAACAACTGCCTGGGACAGCTAGTCTCAGAGCAAGCAAAGGACAATCACCATCCGCATCGTCTTAACCGTCCGAGTTCAGCGTTCGTTTGCGGGAGAAAATTTAAAGCTCGCATATAGGTGGACTTTGATCGCACCAGGCGCTTGCCATGAAAAAGCTTTTAGACTTGTTTTGAGTTGACGTGGCTGTTCCGCTGTGGTTTTACCCTCCCGGTACAGCGAGTTTCTTTGTTCAGAACTTCAGACTGCCATTTGCCAATAGTGTCGAAATTGCTAATTATCTGGAGTAATCTTTGTTCACACTGCCAACAGTGTCGAAATTGTTAATTGACTGGAGTAATTTGGGGAAAACAGTTTATCTTCATCAAAGATATCACTCACCGGTGTTTTTAATTGTTGTTTACAGGGTCCTTGGACTCAGATGTCAAATGTGCGACAAGTTGTGCAGGTAAGATCAACCACATAGCTTATCCGTTTCAGTTAGCGTGCACCTGTTGCCATTTTGTTGCGTGAATGTCAATTGTCCTATTAGTAAATGAACATCATCACGGTCATTATCACTACGTTTTCCAAATTCATGGACATTTTGCACTAACCGCTGAGTCTTGGGGCAAACACAATGATTCTAAATGCCAACCTTCGATCCACTGCGCTACTTGTAACGGCTTTCACGTTCAATTTTAAGTGATTCAAGCATGAAACAGATTTTATTGAAGGCCATATTTGTAGATTATTACCAAGGGTAAATTATTTGAGTCCTAAGCAGTTTAAAAGGATTTTACGATGAAGTTTGCAAGCTGCTGTAAATCAAAGAATGTCGTTAATATTGATTGCTGCTTTGAAAATAATCTGTAGAAACCGGGCTTAGCCAAGGCATCACCCACCAAATGCGCTATGAAGCCAATTTCACCAGCTCCTTCTTTGAGCCCACTGTGGAAGAAGAGCAAAACAACGATCCGGAAATATCAATCCGAGCGTCAGTAAACGTGTCATATCTAACACCATGCGAGCTAGTCTTGCAGGTACCGCTGTTGGACATGCTGTGTTTTAACAGATTGTATAGACGTTCCGCTTTTTTGTTTTTGATTCACGTTCTTTACGTCTGGAGAGAATGTTTGCCAAATGCTGTGATAATTTCATACCCTTTTTTTTAAAGAGCAAAAAATTTTCTTGCATATATTTTTCAAGTGGTAGATAGGTCACATACCGTAGTCGAGCATAGTGCAATAATTTCATAAATCGCGTAGTTGCGTAAGAGATGCTCTATTGACCCAATCCTCAACGAAATGTCGTCGGATTTTCCTTTAAAGGTGACGTCGGCGTAACATATCTATGTTTAATGGAAAAGCATTAACACCTGTGGAAAACGAAAAGTTACGTCCTTTGCGCTTATAACAGATCGCAAGTGATCTTTTCGTGCAGATCACGGACGCTTCGATTACCAGCCCGGACAGGATCATAGACGCCCAGGAATGGTCACAAAGCTTGCAGCGCAATCCGCTGCATTTCAGCTATCAGGGTACCAGAATCGCCGACGTATGCGCCTCCAACGACGACCCTGTCTGGGTGCTGAACATCAAGAGAGGCATCATGTCAATGTTAATCTTCAGCCCGGATGCGGTCAATCTAGAAATACCTGCTAGTTCATATAAAGAGGTGAGACCAGCAAATAGTAGTATTTTTCCAGTTTTATCTGTTGCAATGTTTTGCCCGCGGTAATGTGGCATTATGTGCTTTAATAGCTGGTAGAATTTTCAAAGTTTAAAAGTGTAAATCAATTGTTTGTCATCTAGTACAGTGGTTCTCAACCGCCGGTCCGCGTAGATTTTTTGCCGGTCCGCAAAACAACCTAGGTTTTTTTGACTTACCTTCAAATAACGGAAAATGTTTAACATTTATGCTGAATTCGGTAAAATCGTGGACAACGACATATGGTTTGTGACTGAATAAAGTGGATACTCCCACGTAAAACAAAACTCTTGTGCAGTTTCATAACTATTTTGTACTTGAGAAAGTACAATCGCAGGCTTTTTGAGGTTTAGCTTAGGTGATCGCTAGGAAATTTTGCGAAACGATTATCTGAAAGTTTTATCATAAACCTGTGGTAAGGCACTCGCAGCAGTTGAATTAGCCTATATATATTGCGGAAAATTGAAATAGTAGTCAACAAAGCAACAGATAATTTTGCAGTTTTTTGAAAAGGACAAATGTCACTTTTCAGAAAGGGACAACTCTCAAAGTAAGCATGAACCAAGTACCAGTACTTCAAATTTACAACAAACTGCAAAAAGAGTATGTGCAGATATGTTGACAGAAGCAGGAGAAAGCTTAAAACGAAAAGGAGAAATGCCAGTCAGTATGATAAAAAACACTTGCAACTTAGCTTTACTGTAGCTCCATGTAGTAAACAAATGCCGCGACCCTTATGTTTTGTATGTTCCCAAATTTATCAAA
>JGI24158J21664_10012886_pt1 | contig 11064 bp, 6 predicted proteins | sample Ectturendosymbi3_FD_21664 | JGI IMG/M metagenome (IMG submission 21664)
GGGGGGGGGGGGGCAATTGGGGCGATCGCCCCTCCTATAACCGACGGAAATAACTTTTTTCACCATGAATTTTTACAATTCGGAAAACAGCATTGGTGATATAAGGCCATTTTAACGTCCATTGTTTTGTCACAACGTGTTGTGAAGTATGCTTCATGTCTCTTGCAGTAGTGAACTGGTAATGAGACTTGACTACCAAATATTACTGAAATCGCCGCGCTAAACTTAGGGGAAGTGTGGGACCTACGGGACAGTGGGACCGAATGAACACTGGAATACTGCGCCACCTATTGACGCTGTTAACTTGAATTTTGTGTGTGAAAGCGAGATTGGCTGCACCTTCCTTTTCTTGCGAAGGAAGACAACGTGCTAACATAGGTTTTGAATTTATGCAGATTTTTTACTTTTTAGGGTGGAAATCGTTGCGAGGATCCACTTCATAAAATATTATGGAATGCATGAGCTAGGTTTAAGGCTTTGATAATTAATCATTTGCTTGGTAAAGAGTTTATTTCGCTGTTTTGTTGGTTTTATCGGCCTCATTAGCTCAATATTTTCCTTCCATTAATGATTTTCTGAAAAGTTTTGATCAGGATAGCAATGGAACGATCTGTTCCATTAGTCCTTTGCGTATTCTCGACATGTTTGTCATGCAAAACTATGCAGACATTTCAACCAAAAACAACAATAAGGGCTTGTTTTCTGAAGACAACCACAGGGCGTTTAGAGATATTCATGAAGAGACATACAGTTCAGCCAAGCATCCAAAGTGTGTGGTATTCCAACATGATGAAGAAAACGACTTTGAAATAAGTTACATGCAACTGTCCAGAAAAATCAAGAATAGATTCATTTTCCAGACTTGGTAGATGAAGCTTCTAGCTTCTATATCTAAACATGATATTCAAAAGGTCCTACCTCCACCTAAACCAGTTACCCAAACCAAAAGGCTCTGTAGTCTCTTTAAATTTCCAGCAGAAATGTCCTTAGTTTAAAGAAGACATTTGCTTGATTTGACTGACTTTCGTTTTTTATGCGTTGTTTTAAAAAGATTTCGGTAATTAACTTTCGTTTTTTAATTTCCGCGTCACATTAGCTTGTTTTACAAGCTTCTTTTTGTGTTTTTCGAACATTTTTCTGCAGAATGCGATTGGATTTAGTCTCATGATCATGCATGGGTAATTTCATTTATCAAACAAATGGTGACGCCATCAACTGGTAGGTGTACTTGTACAATAAAAACGATTACAAGGCATTTGTACTTTTTCTGTCCCGGCAGTGTCAATTTTTTACTCGCAGTGATCTGTTGTTCCAAAGGTCCTGAGTGGTGTTTCTTCGGTCCCAAGGAGGTGGGACCAATGGAACAAATTCTCAAAAGTTTAAAATGGACAAAAACTAAGGAAGGGCGTCTTTGATCTGAACAGTTTTTTAGAGAGTTAGTTCATCTAAGACCTATCTATATAATGAAACACACACCAATCAATTTGGAGTAAAGTAATACGAAATATTGCCGAAAAGCAAAATCTATTCCATAGGTCCAAAACTTCCACTACTGGCTGGATCAGCCCCCGCCTTAGGCTCCTTTTTTACGGCAACACACGAAACCACAGTATCTTCAACACATCAATGGAACATAAACCAAATCCAGTTTTAAAGTTTCTGGTAAAGTGAGTTTCACAAAAAGTATAGTTGTAGGCCAACGTTGAAAAGATTTACCACTTGTTTTGCTTTGCTATAGACATTTATTTCAGTTTTTCATATTGAAAGATGAATTAACAGAAAAAGAAACCACTCCTGCGCTTCTCATAGTCTATGGCACAAAATTCGCCTTTGTTCATTAGGGTCAGTGAATTACGCAAAAGATTTTAAGCATTTTATTTTGGCGCGTTCGCGTTCTAGTACACCAATTTGGCCTCAGCCATCCCAGGGGTGTACTGCTATAAAATTATGTGAAAAAACTAAAAAACAAAACGAAATTAAGTCAGGAAAATTTCTATTGCAAAAAAGTTACTGTTGATCACAACTGAGATATTTTAAGATTTTTCTTTGAGCATTCCGCAAAAATGGCAAGAAACTCCATAGTCTTAAGTAAAAAAGTAAGGAAACGCTGTGTTGTCTTCAAAATACGTGAGAGAACGACTGATATCTCTCTGATTATATCCCAATAGTTATTCGCATTACACCGTTTCAGAAAAAAAACTGTCACTTCTTCACGGCATTTCAGTCATTTCATTCAGATTTATTCAGGTCGATGCAAGTAGGAGTACGAATTTAGAATAGGTAGAATCTTACAGCATTGTGATGCAGTTCAGCAAAGCACATATCTCCATTTTCAAACCGTTTGTGCCGAACTTCAGCGCACCTCTTGTATTTCTTTAAAATATACTCTTGTGTCACGTATTCACGGGCGTAACGAAGGAGGGAAAAGAGGGCACAATTCCGTGGGCGCCGAATCACTATATGGGAGCCGAATCACTGCGGGAGGCGCCGAAAAGTCCCAACAATGTTGCAAGTACGTTCTTCAATACAGTACATTTGCTTCCGAAGGACCTCAGGTTCAAACATGGGTTCGCTAAACTTGGTTCTTGCCCCAAGCGCCATCTAACGTCGTTAAGCCCCTGCGCGTATTTAATGTACCTACCTGCATGGAGAAACATTTTACAAAACATACTGCACTATTAACATCGCGACCTTTGAGCAAGTCAGGTTTAGCAAGGTATCTATCTGTTCATTTCTTTGCCTCCCATCCATAGGCGTAGCCAGGGGGGCCATGCCCTTCCAAATTTCTAGAATATCTTGTCGTTTTGTGCTTTGAGAGGCGGTCCCAAACAAAATACTGCTGCTCGCTTAAAGTCAAAGTATTTTCCCCCAAAAAGTTTGGGTTAGCTACGCTACTGGTTTCCTCCCTGTAAGTTCAGCACTGTACATCTTCGTCGTACGTAGACCCAGGGTCGTCGCCAGCGGGGGGCCAGTGGTGCCCGGCCCCCCTATTTGCAATCTGAGTCCCCCCATTTCACGTTTGGCCCCCTGGTTGCTGCATACATCTAAAGCAGTATTTTTAAAATGTGGCCCCCCCTTTTTGCCCCGTCTTTCTGGCTTTCCCCCCCCTACTGCTATATCCTGGTGACGGGCCTGCGTAGACCCCGTGCTCCTAGAAACGCTAAGCTGTGCTTTTACTCCTTATTTGCAGATATGCCAGCAAAGGTCAAGATGGTGATGATACTCAACTGGACCGCTCAGAAATGGACATGCTGCTCAACAATGAACTCAAAAACTTGATGGGAGTAAGCTAAAATTTATTTACTGCCACTCTCACATATACTAAGGGGTTGCCAGACCGTGCTTGCATTTAGGATTTGTGTCCATTTTGAACAACAATGTCTTCGAAAATATCACTGTGTTTATTTCTAAGAAAAGGGCTTATTTTTTGTTTAGATGCCATTGTAACGCAACACCTCATTTTACTCTCAAAAAGTTTCATTAGCAATTTCATTCGCAAAACTAAACTAATCAACTGAAAATGGAAGCGATTGCAAATGAAATATACCAGGTTCTACCTCAAAGCAAATGTTTTGATTTTTTCTTTGAACTTTTAGTTACTGTGGCATATTTGAATAGGAGCTAAAGATGCCTGCTCAGTGCTCGGCACGCGAAATATCTATATTTTTTTAAACATTAAGTACTTGATTCTTGTCCGTGAAAAGATTTCTTTCGGTAGACCTTGTTACATGAAATTAATTATATTCTGTGTCCTCACTGTGAGATCATAAAGCTTTATTTCTATGCAGTCTGTTGTGTATGCCAACTGCCATTTGCACTGTAAGTTACGTTTGACACTTAAATATGTTTTTTTCCGAAACGTGCTTATTTTTCGGCCCAAGACGATGGTAATCATATTTATTAACAATAGTAATGCTAAAGAAACAAACCATTAAAAGAAATTTTCTACCTTGATTTTAAGCAGTGTGTTAAATTGAGCGTGCATGATAATGAAGTCGTGGTCGGCTGAATATTTGCGGTTCACAAATAGTTAATTTTTGGGCGAAATAGTTTATTCTTGGGCGAAAAACGCTGTCGCGTCTTGAGCTGTTGGCATAGGAAAACTTTCTGCCAAGGAAGTACGAGCATTTTGTGATTGGTTCGAAATTGTCCGTACGTCCGTTCAAAGTTTAATTTGGTTTTCCTTTTAAACAACGAATAATTCAATTTACTTTTTGTCTACTCATACATCATTTAAAAGACTGCCGTCATCCGTTCCGCATCAGTCAAAATTTTCAATTTTTCTGGTGATATTTCTATCTGTTTTTAGCCGAGATTTCGTCAACCTGATAAGTTGAGCTTTTGGGTGGAAGTAGCTTCATCCATAATCACTAAAGCAATAAGATATTTGTGGACTGTAGACTTAGGCATAGTTATGTAGCCACAAACATATAAATACTTTTTCACAAGCAATAGGATACGCATAACCAATATTAGAAACTAATAGGGTTGTATTTCGTGAAGATCTCAAATTAATAGTTTAAATATAAAACATGACTGATGAGCAAAAAATTATCCCTTTACAGTGAAAATTATTTTTTACACTTGATTTCTGAAAATTAGGAAGTAGCAACACCGAAGAACGTTTCAGTCGATTTTTCCCTTTCAGGTTTATTAACTTTGAATATTGTTTTCGAAAACTTTAATTGTTTAGTAAGATCCCTTATCATTTTTTGAAAATTTTGTGTACCATTATAAAATGCGAGACAAGAGTGCAAGGATGAAACAAAACCATGCTTTTCATCAGACTATGAAGGGATGTAAAAATTAAAGCAATACGAAATTACATTTGTACCCATTATACGTTTTTATCATGTGCCTGCTTATGCTTTCTTGAATGCATTGTAGTCGCCCAAAAAGCATTCAGGAAAAAATTTGACATTTGGATAAACTAAATGGTTGTCGTCTTTTGTCCTTAACTTATTACTTTAACAATGCATGCAAAAATCCTATCCTACTTTACTAACCGAGTGAAGGTGGAAGTGCATGGAGTTTAAGACATACTGTAGTTTGAACAATTACCGTGTCCAGGAGGGGTGGACTTGTAAGCTTAATGAATGAAATTGTATAGTAGTCATTGCAATCCGATTATTTGCAAAAAAATTGCACAGAGCTTGAGGGTAATAAAAACACTGGACAATGATGTTTTTCGATGCTGTGATAAAGCTCATCGGAAACAGTTATGCAAGGGCATAGGGCAGGGGTCTCCAAACTACTGCCCGCGGGCCAAATCCGGCCCGCAAGGGCATTTTGCCAGTAACGAAAAATAATCTAACTACGGAAGATTTGTTGATTTGGTAGAATGTAATACAGTATATCGCTAAATAATAACATTGTGTGAGATGTCTGGCCCTCGGACTGTTGAGTAATAGCTCATGTGGCCCTCGGACAAAAACATTTGGAGACCCTGGCATAGGGCACAGACCCGCTGAAAAAGGACCGAGGTCATTTGAGCTGGGGTCTTCCTTTTAAAACAAAGCTACTTGAAGTTGAAATGGATATCTATGTGTAGCTAGCAAAGTAACCAACAGTATGTTGTTATAAATGTTTAGCTTTGATTTGCCGTTGTTCGTGCAGATGAGGTTAAAACAGCCTGCCCAAGGCCTTTCCTGGGAAATCGGTAACAGACCACTAAAGTAAAGAGCAATACTGTTGTTTTTCTCTAGGACTCTACATTCGACCAGTTCGACGCCGACCAAAGTGGTTCGGTGAATTTTGCAGAGTTCATGCGCGAAATGGCGGTTATGGGCGACAAGGTTCAAAGCAAGGTGAAAAGTGCAGTTCAACAAGCAAAGAAGTAACGAAGAATGCTTGTTGAGAGACGCGCAGAAAAACTTACGGATAACTTGTAGCATTTGCTAAGGACATTATGTGGAGTTCTCGCCGTCAGTTGCTATACTGACTGTTAGTGCAGGCCAACATATGCACTGTTCTTCTCTTTGGAACCTATTGTTTCAATCTTTCATTGTCGTGTTAGTAGTTGCAAGCCGATTTTGACCTAATAAAATTTGTGGAGCTGATTCAGATAGTTTGTGCATGCTTGACTTTTAAAACTTGTAAATAAATTTCAACGCTTACCAGCAGGGTTGCCAGTTAGCAATTTCACTGCCAAATTTGAGAAACCTGGCCTCGTTTCAAGTTGGTTGGCGTAAAAAGAACTATTTGGCCTTTTGGCATTTTTCCTTTGAAAAAGTTTCCTCTGAAGAAAAATATTACCATTCAGCAACACATTTGCAAAATTTTTGTGATGAATGCTACGTTAGACTGACGCCCAGGTTTGATTTGAGCGATGCGAAATTGGAAATATTTTTTTGCGCAATCACTGGAAATGCATGCACTGTGTAGTGTGTTGTAAGCACTAAGCAGGCTCAACGCTTGCAGACAGGTCTGCGTCTCCACGATAGAAATGCGACAGTGACATCGAGGAAGTGGAAGGGCTTGTATGAATCTGGTCGTAAGTACAGGAATGAAAGGTATGGGTGCAAACAGCTGCAGATGGAACAGTAAGCAAACTGTGGCACTATTGTACCCAAAGTGTGCAATTTCACAAACCGTGAAAAGTCAGTGAAGCATCAGTAATGAGCTCCTGTACACAGCCAAGCAAGGCGTAATCTCAATTTCGAAGAAACTTTCTGACGATATTCTTGTAATTTAGATGTTTCTTTGTGCCAAAGGAATAGCAATACCAAAAACAAAGTTTTGTCTTTTTTGTGGCCTTTAAACAATCAGTTTGGCCTTTTTCTGGCTTCTTTTTAGCACTGTTTGGCTTTTCATTGGAAAAATGTGTTGGACAAAGTCAGGGACAGAGCTTAAGGGGGACGGAGGGACATTCCCCTACAACTTTTGGACAGGGGGGGACATAGTATCTTTTGTCCCCCCCAACATTTTGTGATAAAAAGTAATGTATTGTGCAAATTTCATGGTGACATTACTGTTGGAAACGTTTACCCAGCATGAAATCAGAAAGTAAATGAGAAAAATGAGCATTATGACTGGATTATCTGTAGACACAGTATGCAGATTTCCTATGTAAACTGAATACTCATGATTGTTGAAAATTGTGTTAGTTAATCTGAATTACCGAATCGGTGTGCACATGAGCTTCGCTGAATCACGAATTTCTGCGCTGGTCTGTAGCCTGCAATCAGAATACGGTTGCCACCAGGCGCGTAGCTATGGGGGACACCATGGCAAAGCCACCCCCAATTCCAATGTTTTCAGGCTAATAAAATATTTGAAGTATAAGCCAAAGAATTACTTCAGTGCAAATCAGCGAAACTGCTTCAAGGAACCTATCCTACTTCAGCTTTTAGTCCAGTGGTTCTTCACCTTTCTACGCACTCGTACCCCCGAGCTTTCATAAAATTCTCTCGTACCCCTTGTCTGAAGGCAAGTAGAAACTATTACCCACGTAGTTCACATGGTGTCACGAATACTTCAGCAGCTGTATAAGGCTCTGTTCTTGGCACACAAGAACGTAACTTTGCAACATGCCAGCAATAATTGTTTTTCCATCGGTACAAACGCCTGCTTTAATAAAGTTCCACCACTATCAAATCAAGCCCTTTTGATTTTCAGGGTACTGAAATCATTTCCCGACTGCATACTCCCGTGCCGATTATTAAAATGTTCATTAAGTTTTGACGTTTTCAGGTTTGCATTAGTAAATACTCTGTTGTAGCATATGCACTGTGGTCTTTGTGTTCCATCTTTTTCTGTCATGCAAGTGAAACCATATCTAGCATAGGCCTCATTTCACTTCATATATGCGTTTCTTGGACATGTTTCTTCAAAATCAAATGTACTGATATTAAGTGGCGTAAATGACAAGGGACAGAGGGGCAAATCGCCACCCCCCTGGCAAGCTAAATGTAAAAATAAGGCCCATACTTAGCTTATCGGTTTTACTGTTCTTTTGGTTTTCAGTAGGACGTTGGTTTTTCGTTTTTAAAGTATTTTCCGGGGATTTAAGTAGTATATGATGTCAACGGGTGACGTCACAAAATTCGGCGGGTGACGTCAGTATTTTCAGTGGTGTCTCATCAGATTGCATCATGGCTGCCATTTTGTCAATTGTGCTGACATCAGCATTTAATGACGTCATATACGATGGAGTAATATCCGATGACGTCACGAAATTTTGTCAACAGTGGTGACGTCAATATTCATTTGTCACGATGACCATTTTGTTGACATCAAGGTGAATAAACAAGTGCACCTAAATTGTAAAAAATTAAGTTTTCATATTGTCGAGATATTTTTTTATAAAAACAAACCACATAATGTAATAATAGACACTTCAACCTCAATTGAAACAATAATAGACTTTTTGAATCCAAATTGTAACACTGTGTTTTTTCACAAAGGCGGCTCGAATCCAAAAATTATTCAAATTGATATATAGGTGAAAATAAAAATAATCAAGTAACAATATTTTGGTAAATAGATTTTCTACATAGATTTGAAATCATTTACAATATATACTTGAAATCTAGCTTGTCAAACTCTAATGTGTTTTTGCACAAAGTGTGGATCCAATCCAGCACTTGTTCAAATAGTTTTTTAGATGAAACTAAACCTAATTAAAGCACACTTTGTCTATGTAAACAGATTTTCTCACCAGGCACGCCAAAGCATGCCCGTTGGAGACCTCAAAAGAGCTAATTACTGTGGGAGTCATGCGATTGTTGCGCCACGCGTGTGACGTCACTATTCTGCTCGACCTTAGCTTTAATTAACTTAGACACGAATACTTGCACAACGCATGGGCCGGGCAACATTAGCTGACGTCCAGTTAGGTTCACCGCTTTTGCAAGTTTGTTAAAGAGTATTCAAAGCAAAATATAAAAACCACATAAAGGATCTCTCTTTCGCGGCTATCCGCTTTCAATCTCGGTATTTCAGACCAATCAACATTCAATCACTTTATCTCTGCTGCAGTGAAATTCACACCAGGGAAATGTAGATGCAGTTTACCTACTGCAAAAAGGTGTAATAACGTACGAAAAAAATACTATGTAACTGTGTCTATTTGCAAATGGTTAGGTGATTTTTGAAAAATAATTTGAAACGCAAAAAAATCGGAATTGTTTTTCCAATGGATTGTTAATGAGTCAGTTTAGTTTTCAATTGTTTTGTTTCAATAGTATGTGTTTGTTGCAAATTTTCGATTGTTGTTTCTCAACCAACTTACACAACACATATTTTTTGAAATGGAATAGTATAAATTGAGCATTGAGTTGTACACCACTTGAGTATCAGAAAATTGAGTTGTACAAAAATCATGTTTATATAAAAAAAACTGAAAACGGTCATCCAGTGTATTTGGCATTAGTCAATTTATAATCATTTTTAATGCAGTGAAACTGCAAATGGATCTTTTTAAAAAAAGTTCGAAACGAGACATTTCATTACATTCTGATACATAAAATGTACCTGATAGAGAAACGATATTAAAAATGGTACTGCTGTTAGATAGTGATATCAAGTCTGTCACTTAACATTGCGTCAGCATCAAATGTTTGAGTGTGCATGACGCAGATAAATGTATCGAGTTTGTATCACGAATTACATTACCACATGCAGTTAACCTCAAATAGTCACCAAGTAAATCTCTAATGTAAAGTTTTCAAACCAGACTCAACGTTACCGAAGAAGTAAGTGTGGCTTGACGCATACTGTGGGTACCACAATGTTTCAGGTCACGTGCAGAATTTTTCACAGTTATGAGATGTTTCATGGTAGTGTGCACTGTGCCTCAACTTACACCCAACAAATCAAATTAACTGGACGATCAACTAATTTACAAAACGCTGTATAGCACAAGCTTCAAACTATGTTAGCAAGCTGACATAATGACATAACCAGTTTTTGAAAAACGGAGTACACAGAAAAAACATGGAGAAGCATGTTCTGAAGAGATATTTTTCAAACTTTCGACAGATAAATTGGAAATATCGACGTGACGGAAGATTTTTGTAGAATATTTCCCCATTTTATTTCAGCATTTCGGAGCGTTTTAGGAGAGACGCTTCAATTTTCTATAAATACGTTTTCCTTGGTTTGTTCCAAAAATTTTTATTTGTTTACAAGTACATTTGGTGCTTCATTCTTGAAATTAAACACGGATAAATAATCGAAACCATTATATTTAGTGCATATTTTAAAGACTGCCTTATTTGGAAAATTATTTGAGGGATAGTTGAATACTTACCCAATGCGTATAAAGAAATTATACTTTTTTCATACATACTGTTTGTGTAAGGTCATATTGCAAATTTGCAAAGCTGCGAGTCGGTTCACATTTCACAGAATTTGTAGAGGGCAAGTTGACGAATCGCTCCTGAGAACGTATTGAAATAATCAGAACTTTAATGCTCCACTATTTTAGTTTGATCGGTAAAAATGATTATTCCTACGAGCCTGTTAGTAATATTTTCACATGAAAAGACTAGTCTGAAACGCAACTAAGTTGTGTTAATGAGCTTTCCGCCGGCGAAAACATCGCATCGTCGTTACAGTCTTAATTGAATTAGAGTGTATTCTCTAGAGAGATGTCAAGGGCAAACAGTGTTTTACAACTGAATTGCATTGAAAATTAAAAACATATTTCGTCGCGCATTTTTTGTTAAGCTGTAAGGATTTTGAAACATTTTTTTACCGAGCATTCAAGTGTTACAACTAGAAATTTACAAAAAAAAGTAGAAAGCAGGACATGCATTAGAGGGGAAAATTTCTTGTTCTCGTAAAATCAAAATGAACGTCGGTGGTTTTGAATGCAACACCGAGCAGTGGTTTGTTACTCTAATTAGTTTCAGCATAGGCAATGCATTTGCGGTTTTGAGTGTCAAGGGAATATGTGCAATTTAGCTCTCAAAACAAAACCGTAACTGGTGTCGCAACAAACCTAATCGGTATACAGCCTTAAGAAGTATGTACTTTCCACGATGGGTGTAAGCAAGGAATCGATCAGCAAATTTTTAAGAGGAAATCGATTTCACGTAAAATTACGCATCCTCAGTCCTG
>JGI24158J21664_10012887_pt1 | contig 11064 bp, 5 predicted proteins | sample Ectturendosymbi3_FD_21664 | JGI IMG/M metagenome (IMG submission 21664)
AATTTATTAAATGAACCATTCCGTGCCGGAAACAAGGTTCATTTAAATCAGAATATCGGTAAGTCGAACTCAATAAAATGCGGTGTTGCAAATCAAACTCCGCTGTCAAATATCACACAAAAGCAAAGTTGCATTAATTTACAGCGCGTAACGTTTATCACGCCTGCTATTACAGTGTCAAAACAAGAACTCCTGGTCTGAGCTTTTAAAACCCCCGCATATTTGCGTTTGGTGCTACTTGATTGTTTTCCATTTCAGGTTTGCTTCTTGACAATTACCGGTTTTGCGTAAATGCTGCTGTTGCCGCCTCAAAATATCACAAAAGTGCACGAATTTAAAAAAACAATGCAATAGTGTCAGAGCATAACGAGTTGCGCTTCTTTTCCAGTTATTTGTTGTTATTTGTTTTTCTCAATTTAACATGCCTTTCGTTCGCATTACGCAACTGCATTTTGCAAGGAGTTCATGATGATACTTTTCTCTGGTGGTCACGGATCCGAAGAGCCGGCGTCAAATCCTGTAAGATTCAGCGTTTCTTTCCGGACCCGGATCCGGAGTCACAAGTGATTGATACACGTGACCCGGTTCGGGAAGAACTTTGTATTTTCAACAGTATCAGGAGTCCGCTTGGTCTAACGTTAAAAAAAAAGGAAAAAATGTCTTGGCAAGATGTGCTTTTTGGTTGCAGAGGTTTTGGTAGTTTGAACAGGAGTCGGATTCTCATTTGAGAAAACGTCGGGGCCGGATCAGGATTCGAAAATTTTAAAACAGGATCGAAGTCAGAATCTAAAAATGTGACCCGGACTACCTCTGATTACTGTTTGCGTTTTTCGACAGACAGACATTGTATGATTGCAGATGAAGTCATAAACCACGTATTCACTGTAGATGTTTTGCACAATATTTGGGAATATTTCTTCCTTTCTTTAACCCTGTAAAACTCAAAGAGAACAGTATACCACAGCTTATTAGTTTCAATTTTACGAAATTCTTTGTTTTTTGCATCATCTGTTATTGACCCAAAAGATCATGGCTTTCAAATTTTTATTTGCAAATCAGAGTACTTTGGATGAATGATGTTGAGTCAAAAAATGTTCAGTGGATTACATTTCACACGGAATTTGCATTTAATGCCCTGATAAGTTTCTTCTTGTTGCCAGGAAGTACGCTGCCTTACTAAATTTCGATTAGATCACGTACGTTCTAAATGCAGGAGCCAGAACGCGTGACATACAGCAGTCAACCACACGCTGGGCAGAATCAGAAAAGGGAGAAACCAAACCAAAGTTTACATGTAAATTAAAGAGGATGCAAAGCAGGTAATTAGGTTTGTTGAAGAGGGGAGGCATAGTCGCCGGTGGAGAAACTGCACGAATTCTCCATTGATCCGCCGCTGGAGATATGCATGAATAACTTCGTGGCAGCAATCGTCACTCTTTTTTTAGTACAGCCGGTTTCATTTCGATGACATCTTTATGAATCTTTAAGTGAGGGGGAGTTTGCTCACACGAGGTGACATGCCTGATGAGGTCACAAAGAAACGAATAAAATCAATATTTTATCTTTCCCTCAAACCGGGCACAAAAATTGCCTGACCCTGCACCGGTTCGTGGTTCTGTGTTTATTTTACATTTTGTGCTTGTAACAACCTCTAACAAAAAATAGAAACAAAAGATAACAAAATGATAAAGCAAAAACTACTAACAAAAAATAACAGCTTTCACCAAAAAAGTGCTTGGATCTTAGTGAGTATGCTTTAAACCAATCGGATTCATTCAGTAGGGTATCATTGGATTTGTGTCAAATTTTCAAGCTGTCAAAGCGACAGCACGAAATGTTTCAGAAAATTGTTACTTCGTAAATAAATTTTCAGTTAATGGTTTCCATTGTCGTCATTTCCAAACTGCACATTTGCTTCCTTTTCTAGTATTAATTCGCACTATTTCTTAGAAACAGTTAANGTACTTCGCACTACTTCGTAGAAACAGTTAAGCCAAGTGCGGTTATCCTTTCAGGGGGATTGAAGTATTGTGAACAAAAGATGAGAATAATCTCCATCATCGACTTCTATAGATTTCCACGTTGAATGCTGTTTTCACACTGCTTGAGCGCAGCCGGAGTTAACCTCTTTTTTATCCCAAACCTGTCTTCGAACCTTTGCTCTCACAACACGTTTCGAGCGAAAACCGTCCCCTCCAGCGCATGCTCCGAAGACTGAAAACTTATACTGAATAAATAACGTCTCTTTATCAGGCGCCAATCTGTAACATGTTTAAAGTCACTTGTTGTTTCTCGCTACACGAAGCAAGACAGAGCTTTCTTAAGTCTTACATGTCAGTTGAACGATCGTCAAAAACTCAAAAAATTAGTTTTAGAAGTTTTAAAGGTCGTGGCTTAACACGTCCCGAACGTTTCAGTGAAACTGTATGGTCGTAAGAAATTGATGGCATTGAAGAAATCAGTTAGTGCTTTAAACGGGCAAAAGTGTTTGTCTTTTGGGACCAAGATTCACTTGCTGTTGCAAACAACAAAACAAAGCCCAAATATTCCGTCCAAAAATATCCGATTTTTTTTCTATCAGGTTTTCCTTGTTGGCTGATACCTCTTCATATTGCTTTGGGTAGTATATCTGCATGTTCCCCGCAGGGAAACAAGACAGTATCAGGGCAATTTATCATTTAATTAAAGATAAAACCGCTTTCGTTGACAGCATCATCGGTCATCTGACAGAGTTATCACTTTTTCAAATAAACCTGTTCTGCTGTAATAAAAGACAAGTAATGATGTTCTTCGCTAAATCGATTTTATCTTTAAGTCAAAAAGTGACTTGATACTGGCCGGCTGTTCCAAGGAGTGATTTTAATGATTTGCTATTATCGTGGCACCTGTTATTTGTTAGAACATCGCAACTACTGATCTATTCCCCTCTCAGAATTCTTCCAGAGCAATAGCTGCAAAGGTTCAATACCAGTAAAATTGTTGATAAAACAAAGAGTGTCAGCATGCAGTCACAAAAAATACTGTACATTTTGGATCGTAAATTTACTTACTTTTTGACGCAGTTTGTTGCTTTTGTGAATCACCCAGCAAACCAGAGTATTGCAAGCAACTGACATAACGGCAATGATTGCTTCCAAAGTAATGTAAATGGTAGTTTCAGTATCCATTTTTCCCGCGTTTTGTGGATACAAAAACTTACCTACACTCTTCTGAGCAATATCTTTATAACATCAAAGTGACTTCTACTTGGTTTGGTTTGACCGTTATTTTACTATCAGCGCTGACCACTGATGAACATTGCAGTTAAGCCACTCTTAGACACTATTTTCTCAAATCTAGATGAAACGATTATTTTTCTGCACAGAAAAACACAGGTATAGCCATCATTTTTTGTTCCAACGCCAATTTCATTAACGCTGCGACTCTGAGCAAGAGGCTGGGAGGTTATTTTTTCTGTAGCACCATTACCTCCACGAATGCCGTATACTGCTACTTTGTAGCAAATAGCATGCCTGAGGCAAAATCATAGTATGAAATATTTATTTACAGTACTACGAAATTCGTTTGGTTTTGTAGTTAACACCACTGGTCTGCATATGAAAATATCTCTCTTAACAGTCACAATTCAATCACTCTAGCAACGAACATTAGGCCCGCAAAATAATTTCTTGCGGCCCGCGAAGCATTCAGGCGAGACCTGCAGTCTTGAACTTTTTATCACTTTCGTTTGTTGTTTGTTTCTGTTGATGAACAATTTTTTTCGTTTTCAACAGGTTTCATAGTATGACTAAAAAGTTGTTCGGCCCGCTTACTCAGCGATAACTGACAAAGTGGCCCGCGATAGCAAATAGGTTCGTCACCCCTGCTCTAGATATTATCGTGAATGTTGTATAAATTGCTTCGGCACACCCAACACTTTTCCTCAACTTCCATAATAGTGCTCTGTGAAAATACACACCAGGTGAAGATTTAGAAACTTGTGTAAAGACACTTTTACAAAACGTTTCTGATATATATATATGTTGAACTCTGTTTGGAAATTTGAACATGCAGTGAAGATCAAAGTTATATCTTGATTGCGCTCCTTGTTAAAAGGCGTTTAAGTGAATGCAGACATCGCGCAATTGCAATCAATTTCTGTTCCTTGTCAAGTAAATGCAGAGCGTTTCTCCTAACTCCATATTATCACATTCAAGACCAGCCCAGGGCATATACATTGACAACAGCTCTTTAATCGAAGAGCAGAATGTCGATCCTGCCATCTGAAAAGTTATGACTTTAATTTCAAGAGGACATCAACTTAAATTTAATCACGAGCTGGGAACTGCGGCGCAGGTGTTGCCATCAAATGTTTTCAATTTCTTCTGCATGGATCACCTTCAAGATTATTTTCTGTTGGTGCCACAAGGTCCTTTGCTTCAATGGCAGTTAACTTAATAGACTCATTTTCCCCAAACATTATATATATATTGCTGACTTGACAACGTTAAAAATATCTGTCCAATATCACTGATATCATTACATTTTAGAATAACCTGCGTTTAGTATTCTTTAGTCGTTCTAGTGGCAGTATACATGTATAAACCACAGGCGAAGAATAGAGCTAAAAGGTGCTGAGAAACATCCACACGATTTATCAACTAGCGATGAATTATAAGAAAATAATATATTAGAAGAAAAAGCAAAGTACTTTTCGGAGCTCTTAAAAAGTCTTTGCGCTTTATTCCAACAATCCCTGAGGATTTTTCAACGACAATCTCAACTAAAACCACAGCGCTCACTCTCAAACTCTACCATAGTGTGAGACCTTCGCACATTTTGTAGGAGCTTTTGTTGCAAGAAGGTACAGAGCTCACTCTTCCGTATCAATATTACCCATAACTTCTAAAATAGAAAATANTTTTTATTTTAAGCATAAAACCTCATATTTACATCTTATATGCACAACTTTTTGGATGCNGGCCACAAAGACCCGTCAATGCACCTATGGAAAATACCAGACTGTGCTGCCGTCAGGGCTAAACGTGACACAGACGCACAAAAAAATTTTTCGCTGCCTTGAAATCAAGTATGTTTCTCCCAAGAACGACGCAGTAAAATTGTCTGTTAGCGCTGCAGATAGACGCTTTGGCTCCAGGCGTGCTCTTCATCAAATCATGCACTGCATGCAAGCCAAGCATGACGTCTCAATTCACGAAACGGTTGCCTTCAATGTTAATTTTCGTGTTAGACTGAACACGCGCCTCCTGTATGGCCTAAACGTCTGTGGGTAAACAAGACAATTTCGAGAATTACAGAAATTGAACAGAATTGGCCTCCTACCTTCTAACACAAGAGCTGCCACGCACAAAATAACATATTTTCGTTAAAGCAACAAACAACGCTCATTCCCCCGCACAACGTGTTGTCGTCACTGACCACATCAATGGATAACAAAGAATATCTACTCCTGCGCGTTTCGATAATAACCGCACCCCTCACCTAAATTCTCTGTTTTCACTTTATGAAAATCAAGAAACATAGTAGATAAAAAATTCGAAATCACCCTAAATACGTGACCAACTCTTTCAAAGCATCACTCACGACCAGGCAAAGTTTCTATGAAAAATTACATTGAAAATACTTTATGCAAAGATTAAACAAGTACAAAATTAGCAGCTTCCTGAAACAAAACCACTTATGATTGAAAAATTGTGAAACTTTGCTTCTCCTTTTGTTAAGTTCGCTGAGTTTGCAGTTTGCTCTGTTTGAGTTCATTGCGTTTTACTCTAATTTCGCCACATTTCACAAAACCGATTTGATTTACAAAAATCTGACATTTGCACTTTCATTTTTTGTTTTCCTCTTATACCTCTGCATACATTAATACGATGGCCTCTGGGGCTTTATTCGAAGAACACATGTCACCATCTGAACCTCGTCCACTGTCNATCACCATAACTATTCGGGCAAAGCTTACAAAACGTGTTTCGCGCTCTTAAGATTTCCTCTCCGGTGAATGCGAGTCANAAACGTGGCTGATTGTGTAAATTCGCCCTTCAGCCTGAGTTCATTCAAGCGTCTAGTGCTGAGCTATCTAGTAGAATAAACGTAGCTGGGAAAGACTGATGCTAATGGTTTATGAGCTTCCTGTTCATCCGCGGGCGACGAGAGAAAGAATGTTGTGTATTCCTACAGTATACTGGTGTGCCCACGCATGACTTCACTGCTGGGAAGCACTGTACAGTGTATATTCCTTGCAAATAAAATCCAGGCAAAAAAGCGACAAGTTGCAGGCAAGGAATCGCGCTATTTACTGATTGTTGTCACCCGAAATCTCTGTTGAATCAGTCACAAGAAGCACGAAGTTCTTAGCTTTGTTGCAATATAAACAGCAGATGTTTTCAGAACTGCAAACGAGAAAGCGCGTACTCGTGCCACTACATGGAAAACACCATTGTTGCCACTAGTTGTCACGAAGCTGTCAAAGACAATGCCGGATTTAGGCGTGTGCGTTGTGTGCGGACGTACACGGGCCTTCGCAAAAATGCGTAGTTAAGACTTGTTTTGCTTAACTCCTAACTTGTGTTAGAGATTTGCAAAACTGCTAAGTATGTAAAGCGAATACCCGACTTCATTACAACGTTTTTTTTTGTCTCATACAACGACCATTTCGATTAGTTTTGTTTTGCAATGAATTCGTCCAGTTCGCTGAATTTACAAAACTGTTAAAGAATAAGAAACCTCAGTACATTTCTTACGAGAAATTTTCGTACAAGTTAATAACAGAAAAAAAGTGTACACGACGCTTTTCCCAACGTAGAGACGCCTCCGCGATTATACCTACTGCAGTGCTTATGATCACCAACTGCAGTGAACAAAGATCATTCAGCAAATTAAGTTTTATTAAAAACCAACTGCACACAACGATGACGCACGGACGCCTGAATGATCTGACACTAATAAGCACTGAACGTGGCAAATTAACTTCGGCGATGTCATCAATGACTTTTTGCCAACCTCAAAACTCGTAAAGTTCCCAGTCCTACTGGAATATTACATGATTCCTTCTCGGTGTGTGTGTAATTTTCAGTCATCTTGACAGTTCATAATCTTAAATGCACATGAAACAAGTTGCCTCAACATGGCTTTGCGCACACGGGCCTCCACACATCAAAATCCGGTACTGGTCAAAAGCTTGGCTGCAGCGAACTAATCAACAGTTTACATCAAAAGCACTTCAAAGGAGATGTTTACAGCGTATGTTCATAATAGTGTGAAAGGATATCGCCGCAAAGATGAAGGAATTTTCATAAACTGCAAATGCTGATCTACCCTTGAAATCAATTGTTTTTTATGTTTTTTAAAATGTTACGAACTTGGAAGAAAGGTTTTTTTTAAATGTTAAGAACATCTAACGCGCATCACCTTGAAATATTCATGCACTCTTCCGAAACATCCAATGTGGGTAAAATTTCTTACAGCTGGTTACCCGCTGACTACTGTTCAAAAACATTTAAGAACACTTCAATAAATAATTATTATTTAAAGCAGGTCTGCACAACTCAGAAAGTTCGAAGGGCCAAAAGGATCAACATAAATTCGCCGCGGACCGCAAAAGTCTATTTCGTTGTACAGTAGTTTAGAAGAAATTCTGAAACGACAATTAATGATCAGAAATCGTAAGCCACAAAAATAGCGAAAGTAAATCGATCACAGTTCATTTAACAGGGAAAGTAGTTTCACGTTTTCTTCTTCGTCTTTTGAGCCTGTTGTTAATATTCACTACTTGGCCGTACGAGATCTCGGGGCAGGCGTACAGCAGCCATTCAATTGCCTTATCATCCAGAACCGTCAAGCCGTGCAGTCCATGGGGAGATCGATGGATTGGACATTGGAGGACAACATGGTCGACGGTTTGTTCTTCTGCGCCACACAAACAGGGCCATAATCCATTTGTGCAAGCAGAAGAGCGAACATCTGACACCAGTGCGGAGGTGTTTGAGCCGGACCCGCGCTGTTCTTGGCAAGGCCATTTAAGGAGAGTTGTCTTCGGTGTCGGGGATGAAAGCACGGTCACGTGGTGTTGCGTAACCACGCCGCATTCCATTGGTGATCCGCCCAGAGCGCCGCACTTCTGTTGTTGCTGTCAGTTGAACTGATGGGTTGTTGGGCGGTTGGTACAAATGGGTGTCTCGATTTGAGGCGCCGTGCATTCCTGCTCGGTGGACAGGTGAGCGCTGAGTGGAGCAGATGTCCAGGCTCCATGGCACGGCATGCCAGAGACAGTACGGCTCCTTTGCGACGAATCTCAGCAGGTTGGTGCCTGCGAGGAAAAGAAGTTTGTCAGCTGGTGTAGGACATAGGCATCCAGTCACAATCTGTTGTTGAGGTGACCAGGGCTAGGTAGCTGTTCGCAACGGTGTTGCCCCAGCACCCCAGCCGGAGACATCAAACCGCCTCAGGAGTGCGACGCGTGATGTCAACTTTTTGTCAAGCGACTCAAGGTGTCGGCGATACGTGAGCGACCTGTCAATGTTAATCCGAGGTATTTGGGTTAGGAGCACAAGCGCCGGGTTTCGTTGTTGTGGTCGACATTTAACTCACGTTTAGCTTCCTTGTTGAGGTGGAAGGTTGCCGACATCAATTTTGTAGTGCTGGGCTTTATCTTCCAAGTCTAGAAGTATTCATTTTGTCATGTGTTTGCTCAGTATCCCTTCCACTTCCTATNACTCTCCATCAGGCATGCCTGATTGCTAGATCGTCAGCATATGCATACTTTCTGGAGACGGTGTTTGGCAGGTTAGAGATATAGATGTTGAAGATAAGGAGCTCCAGGACGGATCACTGTGAGACGCCGTTCTTGAAGCGTCGTTTGGGTCATGCAACTATGGAAAAATAGATACGTGCAAGTTCTAATCATCGCAGAAGTATGAAAGCAAGCACATTCCTCAGAAGCTTGCCGCGAGACTAGAGTTGGTTCTGTTGTCAATTATCCGAGGTCGGACTTTTGAATACATTTTCGGCAAATGAGAATGGTCTCGCGGGTCGCATGTGACCCGCGGGCCGTTTGTTGTGTAGGCCTGATTTGAAGTAATTGTTTCGCCTTTTTTACCGTGGCCCTTCATCGCTCTGAATGGTGACAGGTTATCCGCGAACATTCTTTTCTCAAGTTATGCATCTCACAGGATATAACTAATGGCCACATCCGTAGAAGTTATATCTTGCAAAGGTTTCCATTTTTTGTTTTCCCCAGTCAATTTTCTGTGAGCTATCAAAATTATTTCTGTGACTCAGTTCGGAATTCATCAAAGAAGAATTCATTCATAGAAAGAGCCACTTTGTGACTTTCACAGGATAGATATAATCACAGACGTAGCGAGGCTAAGTGTCGCCAGGAGCCGGCCATGAAAGTGTCCCCCTTTCCACACCTCAAACTTGGTACAATAATTTAAAATGAAAGAAAATCATTTCGTCCTTGGTAAAGATATAAGGAACATTAAAAATTGTTGAACATCAAAGCCAAACACTCACAAACTCAGTGGCTTATTCAAGGGAGAAGTGTGGGTCACCCCCCAAAAAGATGTGGCGCCCCGGTAAAATGGTGCCCCTCTGATATAATATCCCCTCTTTTTGGTCGAGGTAGAAGCAGAGATTTAAAAATACTCTAAACTAAGCAGTGCTTTACACCAGGGGTGTGCAAGCCGTGGCCGGCTGCCCAAAAGTGGCCAGCTCCTTGGCCACTTTTGGGCAGCGGGAAGGTCAAGATTTTATGAAGGTATTGCCAACCTTCCGTGGGTGTCCAGCGAGCTGTCTACTTTGCACAGCTTGACACGGGCCGCTGTGGCCGCGGACCAATTTTGTTATGTGCATTTGGCCCAGCAGTGTTGCATGGTTGCACACCCTTGCTTTACTCTAGGTCTACGGAGAATTTCAGGATTTATGTGCCGGACTTTGACCCAGCTTCTTATCGATTAGGATCAACGATGCCATTCTTTCGTAATAGTACCACTGTTCCCTTATTTCTTTTCCGCGTGAAAACTGCCCGGAAATGACAAACGTGATCGCTTTCGCTAGCACAGTCCTGCTGCCGGTCTGGGCAAAATTGGTCTGATTTTGCCATATTTTCATTTTTTAATGCCTGATGGCAACCTTGAGGGGAAAAGTACTAGTGAAAATAAGACCGCATGAAATATGGAAAACTTAACTGACGCAAGCTTTTAGAAGCCTTCAAAGCTAAAAAACAGTTTCAGGTCTGCTGCCAGTGCAGTGCGTGAGTCCGCAATAGATGTTCCAACATAAAGGTAAGTGGATGAGTTTCTTGTCAGAACTAATGCCCTTGAATGGAGCCGTAATGCAGCACGTGAAAAACTATAGCAACATATGTACGTTAGCAAACAACTTCTCGGTATCAGACAAAAGTACGTTGAGCGTGCACTATTAGCTCAAGGAATCATGACCACCTAACCATGCAGTTGCGCAAAACTTCACTCCGTCAATGGGATAACGCAGCGTGACATTGAATTACTACGTGCTCGTACGACCCGCCTCAACAACCCATGGCAATCAGAAGTCAGCACTAATGTAGAAACTTCCGAAAAATACCAGCTATCTAGCTTGGTGGAATAGTAATTGGCTTTACGCGATCACGACAATTTTTGCTCAACGGAACGGCTCAATATTCGCAGTCGAAAATTTGAAGGGGGTACGGCGCCTTTCGCCCGTGGTTATGCGCCTGGTAACAGCGACCGATGGCCATGTGGTTTTGATCCTTTTGTTGCAATTACAACCCGTAGACAGCTCACGCTGGTCACGAAAAGACAAATTTGGCGTCGATAGCAAAATCTGCAACCGACAGCAAAATACGTATTTTATCGATTAGATATTCCGTGTAAATCACATAAGTTTCAACAAAAAAACAATCGTCTAGTGCAAAATTCAACTATTTTACTGGTGACTATGATGTTGGCCAGGGGCGCAACCAGCTCTTCATGAACTTTCATTCGATGACGTCATCGTGCTTATTCAAGCGTGGTACAACTTTTTCGCAAACGGTCACAGATATGTTCGTTTCGCAACATTTCC
>JGI24158J21664_10012888_pt1 | contig 11063 bp, 7 predicted proteins | sample Ectturendosymbi3_FD_21664 | JGI IMG/M metagenome (IMG submission 21664)
CAGTGAAAATTTTCTGCATACGCCACTGACTTAGACAGAGTAAGCAGAGTACATACAGTTGCTGTTGAGGGCCTCTCTGAAAGCAGAGTAATTAGAATTACACATTACAACTGCTATTGACGCCCGTTTCAAAGCAGAGTACTTGCGCATTACACTTGCTACTGGGAGCCCTTTTGAAAGCAGAGTACGTGCACACTGCAGTTGGTGTTGAGAGCCCTTTTGAAAGCCGAGTACTTATTTATGAACTGCTTCCAATTTGTCTCATTCAATTGTCTCATTGTCCAGAACCGTCAGGCCATGCAGTCCATGGGGATGTCGATGGATTGGACGTTGGAGGACAACATGGTCAACGGTTTGTTCTTCTGCGCCACACTCACAGGCCGCAGAAGGGGCCATACCCCATTTGCACAAGCAGGAACGGAAACGTCCGACACCGGTGCAGAGGCGGTTAAGCGGGATTAACGCTGTTATTGGCCGGGCCATTCCCAGAAGGTGGGTGCCAACATAGGCGTAGCCAGAGGGTCCCAGGGAGCCATGCCCACCCAAATTTTTAGCATATACAGTCATTTTATGCTTTGATAGGCGGTATCCGAAACAAAATTAGTGGTATGCGCCTAAAATCAAGTATTATTCCCCACAAACTGTTTTTGCCCCCCATAAAGCCACTGGGTGCCGATATTGGGGAATAAGTACGGAGTCTCGTTAGTGCTCTCCAACCACTCCGCATTACATCGCTGATCCGTCCAGAACGCCACACTTCTGTTAGTGTCGTCAGTTGAATTATTGAGTGGTTGTGTGGCAAGTACAAATGAGTGTCTCGATTTGAGGCGCCGTGCATTGGCACTCGGTGGAAAGGTGAGCGCTGTGTGGAGCAGATGTCCAGACTCCATGGCACGGCGTGCTAGAGACAGCGTGGCTCCATTGCGACGAAGCTCAGCAGGTTGGATGCCTGCGAGTATAAGAAGGTTGTCCGCTGGTGCAGGACGCAGGCATCCAGTCACAGTTCGCAAGCTGTCTTAATAAGATGGTCAATGAGGCGGGTGTGAGCACTGCCGCACCAAGCTGGAGGTCAATTCTTTGCTAGTGCGTGGACCAGGGCTAAGGTGGCTGTTCGCTCCGTTGTTGCTCCAGCACCCCAGCCAGAGTCAGCAAGCCGCCACAAAAGTGTGAGGCGTGATGTCATCGTTTTGGGAAGTGACCCGAGGCGTCGGCGATACGTGAGCGTCCTGTCCAACGTTACTCCGAGTTACCTATCCGAAAAGCTAAGAAACTGCTAAAAATCCGCTTCTTACTCAAAAACATGAAGAAACGATAACAATTTGCAAACAACCATTAATATTGGACTGTAGGAAACTGCAGAAAGTGCTGTTTTGAGACGAAAGTTACTTTTTCTTACAAGGGATGGATGCACACGGGGGTGTGGAGATTTGGTGATGCCCGTGGCAACTGCTGATTGTATAGCCCCTACCAAAATTTTGTCTTGTGTTGCGGAATGTGAGAAATATTGGCATTTGAAATACTTAAAAACTCTTGCTGACAAAAAAACAAGTTTTGAAAAATTAAATCAAGAATATTTGAAAGGCTATTTGTTTTTTGTTTTTGATGTGTTAGTCTTTGACACATTGACATCTTTGACAGGCAGTTTGTTTTGTTCTGTGGGGCTGAGGTATATGCTAATAAGTCATATTCGTCTCTACGAATAGGCATTGATGAACTTAATATTGAGTTTATGCATGCAAACTGCAAATACGTATCAGATAGGCACAAAAGGTAGAGGTGTCTATTTTTTCTATTATAAAGAGTATCTGAAATTGTACAACCATGCAGTTTGATTGCTGCCCTTTAAGTTTTTCTAAACTGCAAACAAATTTCTAATGATATTGTTCAGCAAAAACAAATTAATACCTACCTCTTTTTATTTAAATATAACAGTGGATCCTCAACTGTGGTACGCCTGCTACTAACGGTACGCGAAGGCCTTCAAGGTGATACGCGAATAGGTCTACATTCTGTTTTTCTTCGCAAAAAGATATATATTAACAGCTATGGTTTTTACTTATCGGTTCTGTTAACAAATTCCTGCATTTTTGTGTACGTCCTTTGTTGGAGTAACTAATCTCCCACAATTAGTGTGACCAGTGGCGTAACTGATGGAGGGCAACGGTGCGAACCCCCCTGGCAAGCTAAATGTAAAAAGTAGAACCCCACTTCTGTTATATTCTTGTATTTAGTAGCCTTTTGGTTTTCAGTAGGCTGCTGTTGTTTTTTTGTGCTTTTCGGAGCGTTTTCAGGTGATTACAGGTTTTAGTATAGACATCCACAATCGGATTCATTATCATTTATCAAAATGTTTCTGAGTGTTGATTAGTGGGCCCCCTTCAGCTTAGTTTTTCTCCTGGCTCAAACCCTAGTTACGCCACTGGTGGTAAGCAAGAAATCGATCAGCAATTTTTAATAGGAAATCGTTTTTACATGAAATTACGAATCCTCAGTCCTGAAATTTTATTCAAATGTCGGAAGGGACTTCTGGCCCACGGGGGTACTTCATGAACAAATACATTAAAAATACACCCATTAAAAAAAATTTTGTACAGCCATGGGTTTCAAAAATGCAGGATTTCGGGGTCAAAGTTTTTATCTTTCGTGCAAATGCTTATGTTATTTACGCAACGTAATATTCAGTGATTCAGTGATTTTCATCGCAAAAGATTAAACAAACTCAACGCAGGGAATAAATTATACTGGAACACTTGATGGGCCATTTACGAAATAATTTTTTCATTGTCTGGCTGATAAAAACTTTCACTTTCAAAAATTTTAAACGAATTTTAACTACTTTTCTCAAATCCGCAGCTGCACATTTTGCGAAAAATTGTTTCTGAATATTTGAGTGACTGTGAATCAAATGACCTAAAGTACAATTATCCTAATAAGAAAATGAATTTGCTTCAATATGTTATTGAGATGATGTTTTGAATAAGAATTAGGAGGCCAGAAATTTAGTTCGTCTTTTATCATAATATTAAATCATCTTCTGACATCTGGATTGTTAATTTCTTTTTCAGATAGCTGAAGTTGCGATTGGTTCCTTGTCGATTGTTATCAGTTGCATTCTCCTCGGATATATTCACAACTTATCTCACCCTTATGGTAATACATTTTACAAACTGAAGTACTTTCATATGGGGGAAGGGATATGGTGTGGGATTTGGGTATGTACATAATTTCTTTGTTGTGTGTAATTTGTCATGGTCTTCCTAGCTCTTCAAAGTAATTAATAGTATATCGGATTTGCAGAACAGCTAACATGTGCAGGACCAGACAATAGTGATCATTATATTTAATGTAATTACAAAAGATAACGGCCATAAGCAAATGTAAGAGACATTTCGTAAACATTTCGGTAAACACTGTTGCATTTCTACCTCCTGAAACACATTTTTGCTTGAGCGCAGGACAATTTCATGAATATATTTTATTATCAGCGGAAACAATATAATAAAAGACGATGAAAAAAAATTGAGATTGATTTCAAATGTGCAATCAATAAATTGAAAAGGCGTGGAAAAATGTTAATGAAATCATGTCAATTAAAAAATTAATATCAGCGAGATAGCAAGCTTGTGGAAGACCCAGAAAGGTGTGCAGAATTAAACAACAATATGAAGAATTAAAAATTGTTTTTTCAGATATTGACAAATCCCCATACTATCTGTAGAAACATAGCCTCCTCCTCTCACAGACATTTTGATAAACGTGTTGTATCAACGAATTCAAAAGTTCTGCTCCTACTGATGCATATGAAATCCAACTACTCACTGCAAACCTTAGTTCGCCCAATGACATTCCACCCAATTTTTGAAAATAGTCAGCTGCATTTTCTCAGAACGGCTTTCCCATTTCTTCAATATTTGCATTACTGTTGGTGGGTTTCCAAACTCCTGGAAACTTGCACACATCACACAAATCATTAAAACACATAGTCCAAGATTTTCATCTGAAGATAGACCAATCTCTGTTCTCCCAGTATTCTCAAAATTATTTGAAAAATTCTTTATCTATGGGTGAACTCTTTTTTGACTGAACATTGATATTGTATATAACGTCTTCACTCCCACACGCAACGCGCTAGACTTAAGCATACATCGCAATGACAAAGAACACACAAATACATGAAAGTGCTCGAGGATATAACGTGGCGGTAGCAGAGAGTATACGCTTGATGGCGCTAATATATGTACTTTGATGAAGCACAAGCATAAAGGGCATAGGCATGAATGACGTCATCACGATTATTATACGATGTGATGCTGCGATGACTTCCAAGTACACCGATTTATAAAATGCATGAGGGGAGTGGTAGGCTGCGAAGGACCAAGGTTCAGATATGCTGCAGACCTCCCAAGGACAAAGCTACTTTTCATGTACATTTTGCTCTGAGTATGAAGTTCCATATGCGCAATGCGGTGTTGCAACCTCTCCGGTGGTGTTGCGTTGATTGTGTGATTCACCACGAACGGGATGTGCGTGAAGAATAACACCATTTTATATGTAGCGCGAGCAAGCAATAGTAAGAGAGATTGCGAGCATGATCTCTATTGTTGCTTGCTGCCACGGTGCGAAGCTTTGCGTACATGCCGTTCGGGATTTCCGATCGCAACAGTGGTTTACGGAAGTAAAATGCGTTGTAGGCAAGGTCAAGACACTGGGAGAAAATGGTTTAACGTTGTCACATAGAACATTTGCTGTTTTCACGTGTTTGAAAATATTCGTGAAAGCCAGAGAAGAAATTCGTCAACAATTACGTACTAGTGCAGCACTGCAATGGTGTAACGGAATTTAAGCAGGTTGAGAACTAGGCGTCCAAACATTTATTACCAGGATCTCCGAAAATAATTTTGCCTGGGGGTAAAAAGACTGATAACGGGTCCCCCTAGCTTCTGGGACCCTCGTCGAAAATTGTATAGCTTGTTTGTATAGTAATCAGAAGCAGCTGTCATGCTAAGTTCTACAAATAGATTAATTGCTATGCTGGCAACTGGCTTACACTAGTAATTTTGGGCTTGAATATAGAAAAACTGATCATGCGTACTTTAACTTTCCCGGGTCCCTGTACCCACCGGGCCCGGGTACGATGTATCTCTTGTACCCCCTCTCGTAAGCCCTGTGTATTACAAAAAAGAATTCCCAGTCGATGTCACGAGTCGTACATGGGGACGGAAATTCCTTTGCGGTTTGGCAGGCACATTATTCGCTTTGCGCTTGTAGACTAAAAGCATTCATACAAGGGTTTGATGCGAACAATTTTTGATTTATAAGACAATATGGTTGTAGAGAAAATCACTCAACCAAATTAGCCGATACAACTATTCATGACGAATTATTCAGTAAATTTGAGAAAAAATTAATAACCCGTTACTTTATTTTGGTCTTATCAAAGGCTGTTGTGACCATGGAATTTTTACTGTTGTGACCATGGAATTTTACTTGATATAAGAGGTGTTCCACATAAACTAGTCTCAAAATATTTGTATAACAGAATGCAGTGTACCAAAATAGCGGCTTTCAAATATTCATTCAAAAAGATATCATGAGGGGTCCCTCAGGCTAGTGTAATCACGCCTTTACGTTTCCTTATTTACGTCAATGATATCACTCAACCTTCCTCTTTTAATACTACTTTATTTGCTGACGATATTAATAATCAAATGCCCACCTTTTGTTTTGATATTCATCAGGCAACAGTCAACCTTCAACTATCTAAAATTGACAGCTGGTTTAGAGACAACGAACCTTCTCTTCACTACAGTAAGACGTATTTTATGTTATTAAATCATCAAAAACACAGTCCTGTTTCATAGTTATTGTGAATAACCACAGCATTTCCCCTGAAGATAACCTAAAATAATTAGGTGTTCTTCTTGACAATAAGCTGGAAAAGTCATGTAAAAAGGTGAAAACTCAATCATCAGGAAGTTGTGGAGTTTTATCGAAACCCGAGCATTGCAAAAACACAATCTCTATTGAAAGTTGTTCATAAGACTTTATTTCATCCCCATCTTACTCACTGGATCCTCAATTGGAACGTGCTTCAAACACAAGCCTCTCACTAAACTTCAAAATAAAGCAGTAAAAGTAATAAGACGAACAAAGCAGACTTCTCTGGAGGAAAATGTTTGGCACCTAAACGTCTTATACCTTTCCAAAGTTTATATCTTATCAGTTTGTAAATTCATGGACTTTTATTTCAACCAACTGCTTCCAAACCATTTTGACGTCTATTTTATTCTTATCAGCTCTATTCATTCTCACCCCACAAAACTATCCACTTCTAACAACCTGCTTCTACTAAGAGTTAAGTCATCTTCAGGGAAATGTTTCCTTACATTTGTTGGTCCAAAGGAGTGGTCTTCAATACCAGAGTGTATTAAGTCTTCTGCCATTTTTACCTTCAATTGGCAATTTAAAAAAATACCTCTTACATAAAAAGGATACTTATTAATGTATTTTAGTGACATTTCGCTTTGTAAGAAACCAACTGCGGAAAGTTTCACTTGTTTTGGAAATTTGAATAATGTAAGTTGTTGTCTCTGTGTATCTTTACTTTTTTGTTTGTTATTCTTTCCTGTGCACATCCAATTTTTATGCACAAAATTACACTGCATGATTTTTTGTACTTATCAATGGTATTTTTTAATTTTCATACTGTGTTTATCAATTTTTACCACAACCACACCCAATTTCCTCAATCAAACTAGATCCACTCATTTACGTATATAGGCATGCTCTCTTCATTTGTAATATTTCCTCACTAGGGTTCTTGTGACGACGCGCACTAGCAGGACGTACTGCAAAAACGCAGCTACGCACAAATAACAATAGAGTGAACCTGATCGAGCAGGGAATCTCTATTTCTGCTTGCCCGTTGCGTTAGTGGACTTGGCGTTCTTTCTGTTGCGCATTCGAATCTCTCATGAAATTCCGCAACTAAATTGTGTATTTGTTTGCTTCTCTTCCAACTATGCTTATTTATTTTTTCCAAATGTTGTTGTCTAACACTTGTCAAAAAATAATCAACAGGGTTGATTCACCAGATGACCGCCACAGTCCCTCCACCAATCCTATCTGACATAGTCTTTGTTTACATTGACCAATTCTCTTACCACTGTTTTTTCATTTATTCTAATTTCCAATAACAATTGGTTACTTTTTTCCATGATGGCTTTTTGTTATGTTGCTGTGTAACAAATGCGTCATATGAAACACTAAATCAAATCAAAAACAAAATCAAAAAATTATCGGAGATAACGCGAATATTTTCAGTGAGATATCATCAATTGCTCAATGAGCAAATATAAAGCGGGTGATTTGTGTTTACGAAAAACTAGTTTTTAAACAAGAATCATGAAATTTCCCTTTGTGAGAATCAGGTTTCGATTTGTTGATTACGGAACAAACAAATTTTACTTGTTTGGAGCTCATAACATGTTTCTCACAAATAAAAACCATGTCAGGATTGGCGAACCTCTAACAACTTCATCATAATCATCCCACCTAACTGATACATCCACAAAACTGCTGGAGTTGATCACGTGTTGGTCACGTGTCGATGGCTTCAATTTTTATTCTAAAGGAATGTTGAGTTGTCAATGTATGGCCGGTGAATCTTCATATTTTAGGAAAAATTAATATTTCACTAAAATTAACCAAAACATTTGTGTTCCATAACATTAGATTTAACAATGTTTCAAAGGATGTACACGATCAGGGGTCACGAACTTCAGATGAGGAAAAAAGCACGAAAATGTACTTTACCAAAAAGTAATAACTTTGTTGTATTCCTGAATATTCTTGAATTTTGAATATTTAGATTCTGATCGGCGGAGGGCTCGGAATCGCCAGTGGAAGGAAACGTCCAACATTATGTCTGGTTTGTAAAGATATTTAATGATGTGGAGATGCTACGTATCTTTTTATGCTTCAGTTGAAATCTTATGTTTTTAGATCAACTGCCACATGGCTTTCTCAATAATTGGATCAATCTTTTCTGTAGCACTGATGTCATCGGGGATGACTACTGCTTTTCTTTTCGCTCCTGTCACGGTAATTCGCTTGTATCTCTTGTGAGTAGATTTTAATGTCAGTGATTTTTATTCTGGAAAACCCCTACAAGGTGATCATAACCGATCATGGCCAGTCATTTAATCCGACGGCTGCGGAGATATTTAATGTGATGCGAAACTACAAAACTTCAAAAGAAAGCCGCATGACTTGTAACTCCTCATCCATTCTAGGGGAGGTAATAAAATTCATATGCAAAATTTCAAACGATCTGTTATCTTGGTATAAACGGTTTAAAGCAAATTGCATTCAAGCGCGTAAACAGGAAGTTTAAACAAGGGATGCAAACAACAGCCAGGGCCGAATTAACCATTGGGCAAACCGGCAAAATTCCCGGGGCCTCACGCTTTTGGGGGCCTCACGCTTGAATATCAATACACTCCTTTACTGGTTTTCATGTTTTTAGGCAGTTCACCACGCCTCAAAATTTTTGATTACTGCGTTAAATATATAGGTTAAGGAAAGTGACAACTGGCATTTATCGCTTTTGAATGACTAAAAAGAATTGAGCCAAACAACACCACACTTTATAACCCACGAATTAGATCGAAATCAGTGCATCCATGGGCGTCACGTCGAAATAGGGTTGCCCGCGTCGTAAAGCACTCGGCCAAAGAAAGTTCCCAATGGCTTTCCTGCCACTGGGGATCTTGTACTTAGCTCGCCGCGTGTGGCAGCCACCGCTCTGCTACACTTATGCTTTACAGGTTGCTGACGATGCAATGCAAATGGACGTTCGCAAAACGTTTTACCCATTCTAACCCATTCGCCTGTGCTGGTTGAACCACGATTCTCAATCAAATGTCTGAAATATTTTCTGCATTTCAGCTATCAGAAATGCTTTTTCTTTTCATAAACTGCCTAATTTCCATTTTGTCGAGCACTTTCTAAAAATAAGTCATAATTTAAGATTAATTCCAGAACAACACTAGCGGTGAAAAAAAAGAAAGTTAGACACTCGCAAAACTGTTTCAAGCAATTAGAAGTGGAACCAAGGGTGTAGTGGGGGGGGGAACGCGTTCCCAAACCTTTTTGCACTACTAAGGTTACTTGAAGATTTAGATTTTTCATTTCAATTTTTACGTGTAGCGCCTGGAGCAGCATAAATGGATAAATGACAAGCTATCTCGTGTATAGCACCGTAGCATGTTTGTATAATTACAGTCTGTGACACCAACAATAGCATTTGTGTACTCCACGCTTTGTCTGATTGTTTGCATTTATCGTGGTTTTGCTTCTTTTCAGAGGAGTAATTAGTCTGTAACGTTTCAGGCCGTTGCGCAGTAGGCAGGGGGCGTAACGAGGGCGGGGCACAATTCCCCGGGTGCCGAAACATTATGGGGCGCCGAAAAGTCCCAACAATGTCACAAGTACATTCCTCAATACAGTGCATTTGCTTCCGAAAGACCTCAGGTTCCAACATGGGGGGGCCAAAATTGATTCTTGTCCCGGGCGCCATCTAAGCTCGTTACGCCCCTGGGAGTAGGTTACAGCTTGCCTTAATGTATTGTGAGAACTAATGAAGCTTTCTGCGTGCGAGGGCATCTGAGCAATATTTGGTATTAGACTTCGGCTTTAACCTAAATCAGGGGAGTAGTGGGGGGGAACGGCAAAGACTGAGCAGATGAGTTACGAAAATTCGCCACAGCAAATATAGCTTTTCACTTAGTGTTCACTATGAAGTCATAACTAAACCTTAACGATAAAGACGTACACCCACAAGTCTGCATAGACGTAATTTAAAAAGCCACGTATTTTATACTGTGTGAAAAGAAGCCTGCATAAGAGTCGTTTGATTAAAGCTATTCACTCGGGAATGTTGATCACAGTCTCACCCAAACATTGGATTTTTCAAACTTGTGGAAGCACCGCTACAGATGTACTCATGCTTCTTTACACACAGTATAAAACTATACGTAGCTTATCGCTATCAGCAGTGTCACTGTCTCGATGCATTACAATCATATGAGTGTGCTTATTTGAATTTAAACGATGATCGATAACCGTATTTATTCGATTGTAAGCCGCAGCTTATAAAGTTTATTTTCATCATTTCCTGCGGTTCATAATCATGGGAGGCTTATATTTTTTATTATTTACTTTATCGAAAGGTGTAGATGACGCTCAAATTTTCCTGGGCTATGTTTTGTCGATCAAACTTTCTTTTCGCATTCTATTCTCTTCAGCATCACGTGCACATCCGTCATAGGAGGGATTATGATGAACAGTGGGCAGTTGCAGTGGTGAAGTATCATTACCAGGGTTACGAATAAACGCGAAACTTGCTAGTACACGCGAAAGTATCTCAGAGGCTTAGGAAACCTGTGTTCAAGTGTTGCTTACATTCAAGGGCGGCTTACAATCAAGTAAATACGGTACTGATTTAAGTATAGTTCCAGTTCCAAATTTTCTTCTGCAACGCAAACATTAACATTAGGAAGAGCTTTTTGTTGCTCAAGGCGTTTTTCCTAACGCTTGTAATATACTGCGTTGATGATATCTCTCACTAATTGTATTAGAAGTACATTTTTTATTAAACTAGGAAATATTTTGCAGTCTTGAACAGAAACGGGATCTAAAATCAAACAAAAATGTTTTCCCAACATGGGCGCAGCCAATAATTTTGTTCGGGAGGGGCCAGTCACTGACGTCGTCAGAGTTTAATCTATAGCTATTTTGCACAAAGATCATTTTGATGTCACGGCTCAATTTCTGGTCAATTATAACAGGATATGAGGTCAAACATCTTCACCAGTCGGCATCGAAGAGTTGAAGTTGATATAAAGCACCGGCGAAAAATCTTAGCAAGTTTGTTTCGGGGNGCCATGGCCTCTTTGGCNTAATTCTGGCTGCACTACTGATCCCCAATGCTTTCTTCCTATAATTTAAATTTTTTATTTGCATGCATAGGGAAACATCGAAATTTAAACAATCAGTCCTAA
>JGI24158J21664_10012891_pt1 | contig 11061 bp, 4 predicted proteins | sample Ectturendosymbi3_FD_21664 | JGI IMG/M metagenome (IMG submission 21664)
GTTAAACTTTCATGATGCTTCCTTCCAAATTAATTCTGAACAAATCAAATTTGCGTCAGATTGATTTTATTGGAGTTTCTGGCGCTGTACAACAGTCCATTTTGTGGTGCCGGACCATATTTGTATGATTGACATGCGCATTTGCAGAAACTCTGTTCAAGGTCTGACAGGTCTGTTGCTTTAAGTGTAGACGCTTTGGTCATGCAGATGGGCATTGCAAGGGGTGCTCCATTTGTGGAGTTGAATATTATCGCACAATTTCTACTTCGCAATTTCCCTATTGCCACGGCCAATACTCTGCTTGTTCCAACAACATAAAATAGCCTTCTTTGTTTTTTAATTTACGCAAAGGGCTGGCACCACAACATTATTTCCGTTACTTTGGGCCAGTTGCACGGGTGCTATAGTGTGCACACTAAAATTAGTACAGATGATTGAAAAACAGCATCACTTACCGGTAATTGCTTATATTTTGAACACAAATATTTGACAGCCAATCACAATCGACAGTGTGCATCGTCTACCATCGCGTCGCGAACATGTGCTGAAAAAAAACACGTCTTCATCACTAAGATCGTTATCCATTGCTCAAATCTTGCATAGGATGGAGGTGAAATTGTTTTATGTGGGTTCCACGTCACAGTGACATAATGAATGTCACCTTAAAAACATTAATATAGGGGTGCAAAGTTTTCTGTGGATTTTAGTAGCGCACAGAAATTTTTAGTAGCGGACACATATAAGCTTTGCCATAATATTGCACTTAAAATTATAAATAAGGCACTGCTACGTCGCTGCAAATTCCGTTCGCGCACTCCAAGTTTTTGGTCGCGCGACGCTAGTGCGCGCTACGCGAGTGCGCAACATACAGGTTTGTATTTCCCCAACTACGGAGAAAAAAACTAGAGGAAGAAACGGAAGCATTATTTAGATTACGCACAGGGCACTGCAAATTGAACCATCGTCTTTTTCGGATAGATTTTCATTCTGAGGGTCTGTGTGATTCTTCAAAACGCCAGAAAGCGTATCACCCTACCTTGTTTCCTGTCCAAGGTACCAAACACAGCGAGGTGCACTCAAGGAGGAATTGAAAGAAATTCGGCGTTGATTTTAAACACAATTCTACGGTACAAATCAGCTTCGCGACAAATACAATCATTTGTCAATCAGACACAAAGAAAACTCTGAAACAGTGCTTCAATAACAAGGTGTGCAACTGAAAGATAGGTGCTGTCGAAATGCGGTCAACAAAACATATATCTCGCTACAATCTCCTCCACTTCAGACATTTACTCATGAAAAATTTTCTCACCCAAAACATTTTACCAAAGGCAACCGGTAAGGTTTACCATCTTTAACTACGCTGAGAGCCTGGTCAGTGGGTAAACGGTGCCACAAGGCAAAGTCCTACTTGATGTAACTCAATCTATTGGCCACAAAGGAGGATCACACAAGCTGTTGTTGTGACAAAGAAGGGCATATTAGCAATCGATTCGTTGGCGTTACGCTGCAGCTACACTGAATTTTTGTTACAAAGGCGTTATACAACACGTGGCAGTTGGACGAAGTGATCGTTTAAAAATTGACAGTTTGACAACATGACTTTTCATGTCGCCGAACTAAGTTTGCGGTTTCGAGATTTTTTGTTTTGGGAAGAGGTTAATTAATGAATCGAATCAAAAACTTGATTTGATTCGAATCAATTTTTTGGCGGTCTTATATATTTAATTTTAATGTCTTTCTTATTCCTTTCACTTTCTTCACTTTGTCCTACAAAACTAAGCGTAATTGCCGCAAAACATATTTTGTTTTGATTGTCTCTATCCAAACAGAGAAGAGGTCAATTCGATTTATTGCTTGACTTGGACTTATATTAAACTCAAACCGCGTTTGAAATGACAGTACTTGGGCCCATCGAATTTGACTTGTTTACACTACTTAGGGATGCAATTTCTGAATAAAAATTTGTGCTTCGTGAAGAAATGCAACGGTAAGCAATTACGGCTGGTAGAAGCCATCGAGAAACGCGTACAGGTGGTGAAAACTGTAGGATCACTTATCGAACCGAACTTCATGGCCGCAAAACTTTCGGGCAAAATTGCAGTTTGTAGTTTTCAAGATTGTCCATGGGACATTTTTGTTCTGTCCCATCCCATGGCAACTTGTAACTATCCCATCACATAGGATTCCTTATACGAAACAAGTAATACGAAGTGCATCATATTGTGTGCTTGTCTAATGTCTAGTAGCAACAGAGTCATGGCTAAAACAACCGGAAATTTCCCTCTAGGCCAGGGGATACAATCAAAATTTGTGACCCTTTTTATTTGTCAAGGCCGCAACGACTTCATATTCGGGGACCCCGCGTCGCTCTACCGTGCTGTGAGCATACAATAATGGTTTTCAACTTCAGAAAATTCCTGCTACATAACACAAAATTACTAGCGATAGGACATTGGACAAATGTAAAGTCCGCTGTTCGTATCATGGGTCAAGTACCATGACAATCCCATTCCCATGGACAAGCCTGGAAATTTTAGCAACGCAATTTTTGTTTATGCGTTTGTGACATTTTCTGCTGTTTTCTACATACCGATAAACTACACATTTGTTTCTTTTTTTCAGTGCGGTGGAATTCGAATGTGGAAATATGATTCAATGCGAGAGTACTTGCATGATGGAATTCGTCTTAGCCTGGTTCGTTAATATTAACATTGGATGATAGAAATTCTTCCTTGACACACTGGATAATTTCTTTCTGTGGTCTTGGCTTTTCTTAAAGAATACTTCTAAATTTGAACCGACCCCTAGTGGTCACCACCTGTAAACAACATTGCTCCGCAATGCACTGCTTGTAGGATGATGTCGAACTTTTTAAGAGTCGACTGAGAAAGTCTGGAGATTGTACCGCTTGCAAATGTAGTGTGGTTTCCTTCCTGCTCTCTCTTGGCAAAGTGCGTATAAAAATAGAATCGTCGTGTTATGTTTCCACTTTTTGGTAAGGATTACTTCAAATTCTCACTGCATTACTGTGCATTGATGACTCCACTTAGATAAAATGTTCATGCAGGATTTATGTTAGATTTACAACTCTATGTATAGTGCGGTTGGCCAAAACTGCTTCTTGTTTCTTGCACAATCCTCATGCAAAAGTTTGTTCAGGGCATGGGACAAAAATCAGCGTTAGCTGGTCTTTGGGCTGGTGGAGGAAAAGGTGTTATCCACCAACCGCCAAATCACAGAGATCCAGCGGTGAGACGCGACGTTTTCTTTGATTATGGAGATTTTCTGACTTCACTCAATGGCTGTTACGGTATGTTGATAACTCTGTGGTGCTAAAACTACAGTACTGTTCGTATAAACAGCTGAAAATGTATGGCATGCCGTTAGATTACTGAAAACATGAAAGGGCTCGTTAACCTTACATTTTCACTTTGATTTATTTACGTGTCAGTTTATGTGGAACCTATTGAATGACAAACCGATTTTACTGACAATGAAAAGATATAAAAATGCTGTGCTCTTAACGTTTTACAGGTTTTTGTGCTTTATATACCAACAAGCAAACTTTCTAATTCTGTGGAGCCTGACGTTTAATACGGGTCACTGCTTGATGTTATTTTGACATATTTGTTGCTTCACATCAACAAGTAGAGTTCAAGTTCCTGCTAGCATATTTTTAAACGAGCAGTAATGAGCTATACGTAAAACGCAACTCATATGAGGATCCTTTCTAAGTTTTTTTATGGTACTATTGAAGTTGCTTTCGTTTAGGCCTAGTCAAACCCACACCTGCAAATAACACATTTTTTAATTATTTTGAACAGTCGCTGCGGAAGATGTTGGTTTGACCGTTGATGATCTTGACCGCGTCCATGAGAGAAGCCGTTTTGTTACGTGTATCTCACCAAGCCTGGGTATGTTTTGCAGCTTACTCGCATGTGCTGCAGAGTACGTTTTTGGAAAACAAGCTGCAGTCTTTTTGCAAGTAAAATCAAGTACTTTTTTGTCGAGCTTTATTCGAAAGTTGTTTAGGACGAATTTAGGCTTGAAACTGCAAGATTAAATTGTAGATTATTTTGTTTATCTCTGGTCGTTAGCAAAGCAATGCTTTTCTTACATTATTAGTTTTTAAGGAGCTTTGCAGTTGAAACACCGTTTTTATGGGTTTTGCTTATGATAAAAAAAGCTAAAATAACAAAATTAAATGCGTATTATAAGTGTATAGGAAAAAGTTTGGCAAGAGGGCGAAAAACATTTTCCTTGATAACGTTGTAACTCCCCTGAATCAACTTAACCAGTTCTTCCTTTTAATTTTCCTTGACATAAGTACGACCATAGGCCAAAGTTAGTCTAGCAGTACCCGTTTGTTTCCAAAGGACCAAAAAAGTTCATCGGCACATTTTACAGGCGTTTCGAAAACAATTGCCAAATTTAAGCCATCGTTTGGTTCAATTGTCCCAGTTTCATCAAGTTGCAGTTGCAATCTAGCTAGAGTCTATAGACTTTGCAATTCCTTTCGATCGTTTCGTTTGCCCTGAAATTATACCTGCAAACCGCTGTGTCCTAATTTTCATACTTTCTGCGCTGCTTAATTCGAGCACCCTCCTAGACCCTTTGACGAGGGCGGTTCCGACAAAAACAAAGTGCGCAACATCATAAGGACGAGGTGTTGAACTTACTTATATGGCCCAAGAGTGCTTCTGCGACGCGAGACTTTTTTGTACTTATCATTGTGTTAGGTTTTATTTTATTTGTTATTTGCAATCTGCAAGTCAAATCAGTTGGATTGGCTCCAAGTTATCACTGCGAGTAAAGAAAACATGTTGAGACGGGTTTGTGTTGAAGTACGGCAGCATTTCCAGTTGCGATTGTGGTGTAACTTTTAATTTATTTCTATGTCGACGAAGGAGGTTCAGGAAATCCAAGTGGACCCACAGGACGTGGTGTAGTTCGAGCGATGGAAGCTGCATCTCACTTCAGGAATATGGGCAGTCTAGAAGGAAAAAAAGTAGTGGTCCAAGTACGTGTTCTTTGAGAGTAGCTTATTCATTTGAATTCTGTGCTGTGCCACTGATACGATTGTAAGCACTAAAAGAGTTTTCTGGCTTCTGTTTGATTTGCTAAACTGTTAGTCATACATGCATTTTACTTTTTATAAGAAATTAGGCACTTTTATCTTAATTTGCAGTTTAGTTAATAAATCAGTGATTTTAGTGCTTTACTGTAAAAGTGTGCGTTGTTTACGCAAATGGTGTTAGTCTCACCCATAAGACAGTGAATATAGCAACTTTTCGGAACTAAACTTATTTTTTCCCTTTATAGTACAATACTACTATTGTTGATTATCATGAAAATCTTAGACACGTTGTTGATTGTAAAAATATGCTGCTGCATGTTTAGTGGTTAGTTTTTGGATGATTGTTTTATGTACCCTTGTATATCGCAAAATTAGCGCTATCCTTTCTTCAGTTTTTGAAAAAATGCAACAAAATTTGCTTCTCCGAAGACACATGATCCACTCCCACCGTTGCAGCCACAGTTCCTTTTTAGTTTGAATTTCTGACTGGCTACGTTATTTTGTTGATGTTACAATTTGCTTTTGCTTACATTAGGGAGCAGGAAATGTTGCCAGGTTCATCATTGACGAATTATTACATCTTAAAGTGAAGAAAATTATAGTCAGCGAATGCGACGAACAAATTTATAAAGCAGCCATGAAGAAGTACAAAAACGAAGTAAGGTATTTGCTGGAAGTCGGCTTGAGAAGATAGTTGTTACTCCAAAAAACAACAATCGAGATCTTGCGATTGTGTGAAAGTAACATTTTAACCTCATTAAGTTTATATGCTGTTTTTGTTGTATGACAACGGTTCTCAAATCCGATGTTGCAGAAAATTACGTGAAAGTTGGTTTGCGTCTAAATTCTGTGTGTTGCAAGGGAAGCTGACATTGTGTGGCAACTGTGCAAAGGACCAACATGCGACGCAACGTTTTTTATCTCATTTTTGTCGTGTAGACCTCTGTGGATTTGGTGAAAACCTCAGTTGGAGACTCGAGCATTTTGTCTGAGCCATGTGATATTCTTTCGCCATGTGCCCTTGGTGGAGTAAGTACTGTTCCCAAAAGGAATGTTGCTAAAAATTTGTGGCTGAGCGTGTCAGACTTGTGGATTTATTGTGGTGATATTACACTTTATAAATCAAGTTTTAAAAAGACCAAAAATTCCTAAATTTTGAAGGAGATTTAGCAAAGATGCATTTTTTTCATCGATCTTGTTGTCCAAAATTTTTAAATCAAGACAAATATTTTTCGTAGTAATTTCTGTAGGCAAGTAACTTTTATTTATTACTGTTTAAGACTTGCAAAGAAGAAACTCTAGCCTGTCAGGTTGACGGTGTCCATATTACTGCCCTTCGCATTCTTTAAAAAAAATCCTGATCCGTAAACGAGTAAGAACTGTCGTTATACTAATCCTACATTAGATCGGGCACAACATGTTTTGTATGATTTTATATTCGAAGTATGCTGTATGCACGTTCTCGAGTGGGAAGAAGTGCTCTAAAAGCGTAAAAAAACGTTTTGCTTATAAGTCAAGACAGGAAAAAATGGCTTAGCAACCACTAAAAAGAAAATCTGTGAGCGCGTAACTTGCGCAGAAAAATTGGCTTACCAAGAAAAGTGTGCATGTTATGAAAGTCAAACGTGCTTGGTCAGTAACGCATGTGTCGTGCAGAAAGTAAGCTGATAAAGATCAAAGTAAGCTGATAAAGATCATTATCGATGATTCGACTTAGTTTGGAATCAGTTTTTGCTGCCAATGACTCGAATTCAGAGGTTTTGAAAGATTGAATTCAATTAGCCAAATCGGATAACTTCCCGAAGAAGTTTTTGGAGCAAANACATCGTTGTTNACTGGGCAGCCTCATTTCCGCAAAATGAAATGAATTAGATATACATATTGCAATCGATAAAGCAATACAGTGGCAAAACCTACGTTGCCATCTGAATGGGGCGGACCGAAAAAATAATGCTTGTTGTCGGATANTAACGTNGACACTACCTTGCATACCTTTCAAGATTTTAAGCCAAAGCACCATACCTACGCTGCAAACNTCCATCGTATGCGGAGCTGCCAACAACCAACTTCTCACCCCTGAAGACAATAAACTTTTGGATCGTATGGGCATAACCTACGTTGTAGACTTCGCTGCCAATCGAATGGGCATCGTCAACTGCGCCAATGAAACTTACGGTTACGTGAAAGACGATCCATATATTGAGAAACATCTGGGACGAGAATGGGAAAACTCTGTAAGCAAGTCTATGCAATACTTAATGTTAACTTTTAATGACTGTGTTACGTGTTTAATGCTAAAACGCTCTACCTTGCAATGTTTAGCTTACCTGCGTTTAACTCAAATACCCTTTGCAGTCTACCCGCACATCTGAGACACAGACACAATTCCATATACAGGCCAAAATCACATCTGAGGAGATGCTTTATAAGTCCTATGTCAAGTCAGTGTGGGATGCATGTGACAGCAGATAGTCAGTAAAGATGCAGGCACAATCTAGATGGCTTATTTATAGTTTCAGTGCTTTTTAGTCGTAGTATGGCCGCTATTGACGTTGTTGAAAGTTGCCAATTGATGGAAATAACTATTATATTCAGATATAACAACAAGTATGCTTTGACAGTTTGTAAGCAAACTGCATAATATATGGGAATCAGGTAAAGTTTTTGTTGTGTACTTCAAAAAACAAGGTACCACAAAACGTTTTGCATATGCAACAAGTTGATGAAAAATAAAACAACTTTCGTATTTTGAACTTCATTCTAGCATTGATACTTCAAATTTACAAGTGACACAGTAGGAAAGCGCCAACCATGGGCGACAGAAAAAGAGAAGCGAACCTGCTGGCGCAGTGGCGGTACAATCAAGCGGACGGCGAAGGGTTAAAATGGAGTATAATCCGGCAACCACGGGCGTCGGAAGGGGACAGGAGGGTCACGGCCCCTGTATTTTAAAAATTTGACATTTTCCTATTACAATTTTCGCAAAAAATGTTATTTTCTTAGTTTGGAGAAGGAAAATGAAATATCATTACTTTTGGCCCCCCCGCAGAAAAATATTTTTGGTTAGCTATGGAAAAACCCGCTATTGCACACCCCTGGAAAAAATCCTTCCGACACCCATGCCTGCAACACTTGATGTGTAATGCAATTAAATCATAGGTTGTATTGACTGCAGTACAATTTGGCAACCAAGGTGTCGATCTCAAGCGATTATTTTAAACGCCTGATTGTTAATCGATAACGGTGGCAGTTATGCGCGATCGCGAAAGGGTTTTAATAAAACATGATTTATGAAATTCATAAGCTTCATGTCGAATATGTTTAGATCTGCAAAAATGATATTTAGAAACACTTAGTCGAGCAGTAGGTTATGTGTTTGCTTTGTTCTTGAACTTGTAAGTGAATATTAGCATAAAATTTTAGTATGAACGCTTAATTTTTGCATACAAATAAATCGTAAGTAATTTAAGAGTGCAGTTTCAGCAAAATGTTGAAAATATACATTGTGAACCTTGATGCATCAAACTATATATGAAACTGAATGCACCAATCTCACAAACATAGTTATCTGCGTTGGAAAAACTGTCTAATTCAGTAAACGGTATCCGGAGTTTTTGTGAAAATAAAAAACTATTTTTTCCTTTAATTTTGAGTCGAACTGCGCTAAATTGTAAATTCTCAATGGTTAAAACATCCCAACTTCATATCCTTTGCTGTAGTTCATGAATGTAATTGTTTTAACGTGCGTTCTGTGGAAATTGTATTTGCTGAAAAACGCTCTGTTACAAATGCTTTGTTTAAACTTCCGTGATGTGACAGTGCTCTTCAAACTTTTTTGCTCTAAAACTTCTTCGACGACCAGAACCTTGTATACTATCACTATCGATAGCTAAGCACCAAAAGCCAAAGATTCATAAGTTCACGAAGCTGATCAAGCTTTTCCAGATGCACCCTTTTTGCATGCAACATGAGAAAATAGATTATCGTATTATTTGAACGAGTACCTCACAAGCAATCACACACAAAAAACTGGCATAAAAACAATATAAAAAGCTTCAACGAAGCCATGACTTCGGNGGTTTTTTGTCCTACACTTTTTTCTACAATTTGATCATAGCGTTGGATTAGTNTTTTTTCGATTGCTTCCGTCACTNAAAAGATCGCTATCAAGTTCCAGTTAATATTTTTTGACTTGATTTCGACAAACCAGAAAACCCTCTTCACAAAGATAAACTCTGGGTATCTGAATTAAGATAGCAACCGCTCGTTCGCAAGGCTTTTACACTGAGCAAGTTAACTTGAAGGAATTCAGTGCTTGAGTGAGTTATTCGTCTCAACCAGATATGTCCAACCGAAACTGCTTACTGAGTCAAAATTATGTCACTCTCTTAAACCAGTGCCTCACATTGAATGACTTAATTTGATCTTAGCAAACTAATTTTAGTTTAAGCTAATGTACTGACAGCGTTGAAATCCTAACTGCAATGGTAATGACTCTTTGGCACCCTTAACCATTCCGTATGTGTGATTTCATAGACAAGTTAAGTGCGAATGGAACAAGGGTAGAAATCAGAAAACTTATAAAAAGTTTTGCATCAATGTGTACATACAGAAATCTCCTAGCACGCGGTACAGACGTGATGAAGTGGCACTTAGGACAACCTGCATCAAAAATGTCAAATTTAAGATTATTAAAATAAGGACAGCTTGTCAGTATGCAGACTATTTACATTACAGCGAAAACCTAAACGCGGAGCGCGAGTTGGACATGGACATAGCTGGTCTAAACGCAACTTTCTGATTTTCGGAAGTTCAAAAACACGGGTAAGAACTTTGCCTCGAGACAAATACCACACTTTTGAATACAGAAGTTTTTTTTCGTTGAGGCTATTTCATGACAAAATCTTGAGAAAATTCTGCTATTTCACACTTTTTAGAATTGAATTTACACTATCTACAAATTCCTGTAAAACAGCGTTAAATTGTTTATTTACCACCCACACCAGCTGCATTAACCTTTTAAGCTTCTTTATAACTATAGTGGCTCACGGTGGACAATGCAATGAATTCCCTGTTCATCCTGAAGGGGGTTGTTTTATGCTTTTCAGAACGCCTGCGAGCCTGGCGTATCTGTTGCACTATATGCGTTACAAGAAATTTCCACCTTGACCTATTTAAACCTTTTTATACAAAACTTGGTCACGTGACTGAAAACCGTTGGTATTTTCTCCAACTACTGTAGCTGACAGCATAAATAAAGTTCATTATTATTTTGTTAGCTGCTGCAGCATAATTCGAAAATCTACAGGACAGCATGAGCTGAGATGCATTCCAAACATCAGTGCTTTCGTCCAATTCTATTCCGAAACAGAACGCTATAAAGATATGTGAATTAGTTGTTCTTCTAAATCTGCAGATATATGGGCACATCGTCATCCAACAGTAGTGTCACCAAGTGTGATGTGACATCTTCTGTCACGATAACAGTAGGTTTTTGTTCTGAATTTGGGATTGCATGTAGGCATCGTTCCGTTTTCTTTCTTTGGAATACCTTGTACAGCAGTGATTCTCAACGTGGTCCAGGTGCAGTGGCGTACGCAGAAAATTTTCATCGGGGGGTTCATTCAGTGGCATATTGTGGTCATTTGTTTGTGGTGTGCGGTCTTTGTGGCGTCACAATTTGACGTCATATTTATGTTTCCAAACCAACGTTTTGGCGAAGTTTGTTGACATAATATGCATATTCTTCTACACGCACTCCCCTTTTTTATGTGTTATTGCACTGAATATAAACTATCTGTCAGCGCTCCAAGTCAGGTTATCGGAGGAAAATAAATTCAATGCGGCGAAACAGATCATAACTGCAAAATTTTGGCTGCGTGTTGAAAAAGGGGAGTAAAACACACTCATCACTGCGTCAGAGCAATTTACAAACTGCAAAATGAGGCTGCGCTAATGTCTCGTCGAATACGAGCAGTCGA
>JGI24158J21664_10012894_pt1 | contig 11059 bp, 7 predicted proteins | sample Ectturendosymbi3_FD_21664 | JGI IMG/M metagenome (IMG submission 21664)
GTTCGGTTTCAGTGATTCTTCAGCGATTTCTTTTGAGCACATTACACAAATTGCCTTTCCAAATATGTCCACAACTCCAAATCTCCCCAAAAAGGACCCATTCACTGATCGTTTCTGCTTCTTATATGACTGTTTCTTTGGCCTACAACTCGGTCCCGCTTGAATCGAACTATCCATAGTGCAAACCAACAAAGTAAATTTTCTATAATTCTACGGGCTGTGCGCCTGGTACAAAAAAGCGTAAGGCTGAATGCCTTCCAAAAATAAGCGAAGTCCACCGGCAAACTTTACAGCAACTCATGCATCTCAGAAAAGTGTATAACTGCCCTCTTTCATGTCAAAACACGCGGAATCACCTGCTTTTTAATATCATCCACAGCTAATATACGCAACCACACAACCTATATGGAAATATGAAAGTGATTTGTAGATCTTCGAATAACTTTAAACCTACTTTTTATTTTTCAAAACAGCTAAGCAGGCTACTGTAGAAGGCTCAAACTTCCGGGAAAGTTACTCCACTTTTTACCTTTTCTCCGTTATATCGCTTCGTTTTAGTTGCGTTCACAAAACTCGGTCTCATCAAACCAGTATATCAACTAATGAGATGCCAAGACCGGGAGCCCACAGGGTCCAAGTTAGCTGGAACGGTAACCAATTTCTAATGGCATCACATCATCTGCTATGGCTTCCTGTACAAGGAATCGGTGGTCTGCCGTGTCACATCTGGTGGGTGTTGTTATGGGGGTGATTAATTGTACCCCCAAAATTGAACTAGATCAGCTGGAAAGGTAACCACTTGAAACCCGTTGCAACATGTCCAACATAATCCCAGGAATAGTAAACCACCAATGCCAGACATTTTAAGTGGTCGGGGACTCCCGCCAGACGCCCAAAATGACCCTCCCAAAATTGACTTAAATCTGCTGGAAAGGCAACCACTTTAAACCTGTTGCAATATGTCCAGCATAACCCCACGAATGATAAACGACCAATGCCAAAGATTTTAAGTGGTAGAGCACCCCCACCAGACACTCCCAAAATTGAGCTATATCAGCTCGAAAGACAACCACTTAAACCTGTTGCAAAATGTCCAGCATAACCCAAGGAACCAGGGTTGCCAGATGCTTGAGTGAACTTATGTCACCACGGGGAGCTTTGGGGGGCTTAAAACCCCCTAACTAGGTTTGAAACCCTCTAAAATGTAAAAGGAAGCACCAGAACACAGTTACTTTTTCCGCCTATCCGTTTTCTGTTCCATAGGTGTAGGAACAGGCAAATTTTTGGGGCTTCGAAAGATTTTTGCCCGAATTTCCCAAAACTTGCCCGAAACCTTTTCGGGCAACTCTTTATGCCAGTATTTCATCATTTTTGGGATGACCTCCAACAAAAATCTTCATTTCACTGACGTGGGGAGAATGAACATTTCAAAACCAAACAACGTTGGGGGACATTTTTAATTGTATTGTGAGGCACTTTGTCCAGAATTTCGGGTATTTTGCGAACATTTCATAGATTTTGCCCAGATATTCATAGATTTTCAATAATTTTTCCCAGATTTTCGACAAATCAAAACTTTTGTGGGTACGCTTACACCCCATGCACTCCCGCCTCCTACACCACATTTCAGTTCAGTCGTTCAAGTTAGTTTTTCCAAAGTGTTTCTGAAATTGCGTTGCGGCGATATCGTCGCGGTTTGCAGAAAAAATGGAGAAGCAGGGCAGATTACCTCACTTTTTTCTTTGACCGGAATTTATATTGCCTGATCGTTTTTATTCATTTGTGATGTAATAAACGCGTTTGAACGCAAAGCCTCGCATTCACTGTGTGCAGTGCTCAACGTCGTTTCTTACATGCCTAGTTGTGGCCATACAAAACTGCGACTTGCACTTTATCAGTGTATTCAATGCAGAGATTGTTTTGCGCAAAGTTTATCGTGGGTTACCTCGGTAATCTTATCGTATTTTGTATTGAACAAAAGTACATTTTCTTTATTGCTTCTGACTAAAGTTTTAACACTGCTCAGCTTGATGATCAGATAGAAAGATGAAGTTAGTTGTGCAACGCAGTTGGTTGAGTGTGTTTAGAAATAATTGTAAAACTAATCCCGACAGAGTAATCTATTTACTGAAATACAGATGCCGTGATCCGTCCACCTGTTGAAGAAACTCCGTCTCTCATCACATATGCTAAGGAAAGTAAGCTATGCACTGAGAAGACGAATTCAAAATAACGGAATTCGAAGAGACACCTCGTCCATCACAAGCAGGCTCCTCGTTGTCTGGTTTTGAGAGAAAGATGAACACTATGCAACGAACCATATGAAAATATTACATGTGTTGTTGTGTGCCGTAAGGAATCACACGAGGGTACATGATCTATTTATAACATTTACTAGAAAGCGTAATAATGAAACGTGTACATATTATTGTAAAATGTTATTTTTTAGAAAAGAATGAAAAAGTTTACTGAAACCCTGGATCTGTATCATGCATTCTTGTGTCCAGGCCCGTAACCAGGGGGGGCGAAGCCCCCCCTAGAAAATTTTTCGCCGCTCCTGGAAAAATGTTTTGGACATAGTTCAAATATATTGGACATAGTGTAAAAAATTTGGGCCCCTCTCAGAAAACTCTTCGCTCCCCTTGGTGTCCCAAGCTCGTTACGGGCCTGCTTGTGTCACCAAAATATCTTTAGAGAGATAGAGAACTATCAAATACCTGAAGAAGTCACAGGCGTATTTAATCAAATGATGGAGTGGTTACAAGAATTGGTTAGAATGAATGGTACGCATCTAGAATTAAAGAGTGAAATTAATCTCGTGTTTAACGGACAAAAAGCACAAGTGGTGGCAAAAATTAAATTAGCAAAATGTTACATTACCAAGTGGCAATTTAACTGAAAGCAAAAAAATTATGTGATTACTAACGCATATTCCTGTATTGCAGATGGAACTTCTGGAAGAATGAAAGCAGTACGTGGGCCTGAAAGCAAATGTACGCCGACACTTAAGTTTGTTGGGTTCAACTTCAATGAGTGAAGGATTTCAAAAGTTGGACAAAGATCCAGAAGTCGCATTAAGGCTAAAATTACGTTGGTTCGCAAACCGTGACGCAAGACCAACTTTTTTGGAACTACGAGTACGTACTAAGGAGAAAACAAGCGTGACACGTATTGTTTTAAACGGCAACAGACGTGCTATTAATGTACATTACTGCTACGAAGAGCCATCAAAACCTGGTGAAGTGACGCATGTTTGGAAACCGAAGACTAACATTAAATACGTAACAAAGAGCGAAATTACACAAAGCATTGAGCGTGCACAAGAAATGAACAAGCTTCTTGAAGAATCAACGCAAACACATGAGTAGTGGAAAAGATACGTCATAGACATAGAAGGAAGAGAAAGCCAGGAGCCATTTAAAGAAATTGTTGAACGATGGCTAAGTTCATCAAGTGTCAGCAACGACACGATGTCACATAATAACATAACAAACTTATAAGAAAACGCCATTTAAGTAAAAGTGTCGCCCTAGAATGACTACGAATGACACGCCGAAACTGAAATGAAGAGCATGCGTGCCCATCTGGACGTATGGTGTAGAATCTCGGTCTGAGGAAGGAGTGAGAAATTTTGTTGATTGCGAAATACGCTGTAGCATTATGCTTTGATGACGTGTATTACTTAAAGAGAGAGAAAATAAGTTAAAACAGGAGTGTGACGCTAAGGTGTATAACAGTAATGGGCAAAGCTAGTGTGAACAATCAAATACAACAAAAATATTGCGCTGTGAAGATGTGAATATTAAATATGCATTTTTATGTGTGTTTATAAGACGATATGCAAGTGAACAGAGTGCCTATGTAAGTCGCTGAGATGGTTCAAAGATTTCAGAAACCGGTCGTTGCTGCCGATACTCGGTGTATCAGCCAGTGGAGTCTGGTGAATTCGTGATCCAGGAACGCTGATTGGGCGTGTCTGTCCATCATTAAATTTGGCGGAATGTGCCAACACCGCACCCGCCAAGGCCGCTTTAGAGAAATAAACAGGTCCTGAAACTGGGATTTTGCTGAATGCATTTAATCTCTCAAATGCATTCCACTTCCAGAGGTATTTGTTTATTTTACAAATACTGACTACTAGGTTTCTGGCACATCTGTATCAGAACGTGCGCTCTTGCACACTTCTATAGGGAATGCTATACCACACGTTTGACATGTGTATGTCACGCTGGCTGACAGGCGTTTATCCAAGGCCTCCTAAATAAACAGGAGGCCTTGGTTTATCAGGCTCAGTCGCTTCTTCAAGGCAGGTCTTTGTCACGCTTTTTGTCATGTGTCAGTCACGTTCTTGTCATTTGATCATCGTTTGTTTGCAGCTGGTTGTGGATTTTTCTGATTAACCATGGTCTTTTGTAATCTTTTAGTCTTTCATCTTCACACTTATTTTACTTCTTGCTTTCTTTTGTCATTATATTGCTCGGTGTTAATATCTTTTTCACTTAAACTTTTGTTGTAGGTGTCTGTTTCACTATTTAGTTTTCTTTTCTTGATGTCTGGCATACTGGAACTTATTGCGTTGTTTTCATATATTTTATATTTGACTATTGCTTCATTTCCAAATGTTTCATGTTGGGCAACGGGTCCCCAACAGCAGTGTGACGTAATAATAATCATTGATAAGGTTACATAGTTCTGAAACTTAAAATTTCCGGCTCGGGCTCCAGGCATCTTGAGTTTTTTGGCTCCGGCTCCAAGATATAGAAGTTTTTTGCTCCGGCTCCAGAACGATTTGGTCCACTGAAAACTAAAAACCGTTGCAATAGTGGTACAGCTCCCTTACCCAACAAACAGGGACGCCGGAACGGGGTGCAGTACGGAGGCACTGACCTCCTGCCCTTTGAAAGGGGAATGGCGAAACGAGGGCATAGGTGCCCTGCACCTTACATAACAGTATCATAAGTAATTTCGTGATTTATCAAGAATGTCGACTTTAAAGAAATTTATTGCAGCTATTCGCGCACACATAGAGTTTAGAATTATTTTCTGTAATTTCATTTATCAGTTTTGAGTCAGCATTGTTGTTGAACATGTAACTGCGAAACCAATGACAATTATGGGTGCCCTTTTACACTGAACATAGCAAACAGTTTTGAACTCGGGGTACGTCAAAACCATGGGCATTTTTCCCTCCCTGGAAATTGCAAGAACCAAAATTTTCTAGAATACTTGAGACGTCGCTAGCTCAATTCCGATTAATTGATTTATTTCTTGCAATGACAGCTTATTAGCCAGTACGACACTCACATTGCACAATAGCCAGGTTCACTGTTCTGGTGTTATGCTATGACGAGATTGCAGATCACTCGTGCCCGCTCCGTTGTCTGCAGGGCAGGTCAGGGTTGCCAGATTGGCCTTTTCAGGCCAAATGTCAGTAATCTGGCCTCGTTTCAAATTGGTTGGCCTAAAAAATCTTATTTGACCGTTTGGCATCATCTCAAGTTGGTTGGCCTTAAGAAATTTGTTTGGCCTTTTGGCTCCTTTTTTGTTCTTTACGCTGAAAAATTTACCTCTGAAACAAAAGATTACTATTCCATTTTTTCGGCAACACAAAACGTTTTTGATAAATGCTATATTAGACTGACCCGACACCTATGTTCTGATGTAACTAATATTTGAGGGATGTGAGCTTCGAATCTGAGGTCTTTCGGAAGCAAATGTACTGTATTGAAAATGTACTTGTGACACTCAAACTTTAATCAGACTCTACTGGCGGTAAAAAAACATAACATAAAACACGTTAAAAACTTGCCAACGTTTCGACAGTTGATGGAGCTGTCTTCATCAGGGCTAAAACCGAAATCCAGTGACATGCGAGCACGGATGTTATAAAATGTGCGCGCTCCAGGTGGCACCGCGCTGATAAGAACTCAGAAGGCGGGAAACGCTGATTTAAAGATAAGACGGTAAACAACAGTATGACGACTCAAGCGGTGGACAGCACGAAGGAAATTTAGAAGATTATAATGTAGACAATTATAACATAAACTGGTAAATGCCGGGGAACAAGTCCGATATTTTTTCATTCGTTGTGTATTTGTCGCTATTTATGTGAAACGATTCGATGAATCGGCGTGTGTAATAGTTTGATTCAAAGTCCAAAACTTTTGAATTATCTCAAACCATTCCGTGATTCAGATCAAACGTGTGTTGCGTAAGGCACTTTTGCCGGAACGTGTTTTTCGCGTTCGCTTTGTGTTCTTTTTGACGGGTTTCAAGGCTTGTTTTGGTGTCTCCTTGTATCATTTATTGCAGTCGCGGCATGGAATGGAATAAACAACATCTTGTCGAGACTTCATGGCCACGGGATCTTTGATAGAAGTTAGAAGGCTGCCCAACTTTCTCACCGGTTTCGATGCGACTTGTATTTTGTGGATTGTCAAGCATCGTTTGATTTTGTCAGTAAGTATGGCAGACAGACTGCTCTATCGAAAGAAACCTGGAAACAAAACTAAGAACGAAGAACATGAAAGAAGAGGGTTAGCCATACTACCTTATCTTGCAAAAGGTTCAACTAGGGTTGCCAGATGGCCGGCATTTCACCGGCCTGGCCGATATTTTACTGCTAATTCAGTAGAGGCCGGTAAAAGGCCGGTATTTTGATAAACAGTGACCGAAGCCGGTATTTTGAAAATAAATAATTTGCCGTAACTTTGAAAAGAACAACCGTGGAATTTCTCTATTTTTAATGACTGTAGTAGTGAATCTTGTTAGGATAGTTGCTTCAGCAAAGTTTATGTTGATGTTGACGCAATGCTTGGTGCAATTGTCACGTCACACACTCACCGAAGTGTAATGAGCCAGCCAAAATACGGGCAAATATGAAATCATTAATTGTGCCTTAACAATACTGAATGTCTCTCTGTTTGCCCTGTGCCGCTTACGAATTACGACCAGTGTAGCCCAGTGGTGCACTCCTAGTTTTTTCACTAGATCTAGTGTTTTTTCATTTCATGTAGTGTTCTAGTGTTTTTTATGGCTATCTAGTGTTTCTTTATTAGTCAGCTGAATGTAATTAATTGCACAATTTTGTGTAATTTTGACTGCAATTGAGACTTTTTGATTTAGTGCAATTGCAATTTGCTAAAAAATATACCTAATGAAATATTAAATTACGCAAGGCAATATAATATGTGTGGAGGTAAACGAAGTCCTCGTGGTCATCTGTTAGGAGTTTCACTGACCTGTACAAACAAACACAAGCGTAGCTGCTATCTCCTCTTTTCTTTGTCTCTAGTTTACAATGAGTTGCACAGTGTCTGTGGTTGGCATTGCAACGCAATTTCAAGGCATTTTCACTGTGCGTAAGTTTGCTTTTGTAATCTAGTGTTTTTTGGGTGACTCGAGTGTTTTTTATCATGAAATAGTACTTTTCTGTAACAACAGAGTGGCAACAGTGATGTTGCCATTTTAGCTGATTTGCTGCTAAATGTAGCAGGATTTTCTCGCTGTTCTGCTAAATTTTCGATCTAGCTGTTTGCTATTTTTCTAGCAGGATTTTAAAAAACGTTTGGCAGGTTTAGCAGGTACCAAATTCCTGACCAGAATTATGTTTCAACGTTTTTTTTAGATGAAAACGTTTACACCTTCACCAAAATATAGGCTACTTTATTTTCTACATATGCCACTTTAAATTAGGCAAAATGAACATCAGTATTAGGCACAACCACCTGCTTTCAATCATAACGAGTTTTTATTACGACGCAACGAAGCTGATTCAAGGAGTTAATTGAGCAAAAATTGGTGAAGCTTATATGATTCGCTTCTGTGCTTAGTGAGCGCGTTAGGCTAAAAAGGACTACATTCCTTAGAAGGATGTGGGGGCTGAAGGTATGCTCAGTCTGTTTATCGTTGAGCATTGTTCTGCTGTACAAACACATGCGACCATTTGAAAGAGATTCGTGAAAACTGTGTGTCATCCATACAAAAAGGAGGTAAGCTGCGCTCAAGTTGTTCAAAATGTTGGCTGAAAAGAAATTGTGGGCCGAAAAGTATGGTGGTCAAGACGAATATTTCTGCGCTTTTCCAGCAGGGCCGTCGCCAGGATGTCGCAGCATGGGGACCAAAAGTCACAAGGGGGGCACATTTTTAAATACAATATTGGATGTATGCAGCAACTGCCACGAAAAAAGTCGCTTGCGATATGTAAACTTTATTCACATTTAACTCGACCCAAAAAGTTGCACAGATACGAACGCCGAGCCGGCTGAGCACAGTCATTTGATGTTTTGCAACTTGGGCAAGGGAAGAGACAAGGAATAGCATATTTAGCAAACCGTTAAAACTGCTATCTCCTTGTAGATTGTCCTCGCTTTTCATTTTTGCCCCTCACCTCCTCTTTCATGTCGCACAATCTACAGCATATGAGGCGGTTCGCTATACAGCAGAAATAATGCAATTAGACGATGCAACGTTGCAATTGAAGCACAAAAGCAGAAAGAATATCATCCTCTAAACATCTCCGAATAGAACAAACTTCGTCAAAATGGTTTTGACTCATTTCTGGAATCAACATAGCTTTGTTGTCTGTTACACTTAAATCCTTCAGTATACTCAAAGGCGGATTTAGCTGATGCGATGCCCCTAGTAGGCTAATCCAATTGTAAGGTACCATCTCCCACTGTTACTAGGGAAAACAGAAAAACGCTAAGCCGAAAATGACGATACTGACGTTCTAAAACATAGGTTCCCAACCTGGGGTACATGTACAGCAGGGGTGCTTTTGCCTATTTGAAGAAGTGCATTTGAGGTTAGCAATATAAGAGAAAAACATAGTTACATTACATTTATTTCGAAATATTTATACATATATCAATATCATATGCATATTGTTAAAAATATCTATGAATAACCATGATAAAATATTTTGTCATGTGAGATTTTAGGGGAACATGTTCAATGTTTATTTGTCGAAATGCTGAAGGGGTACTTGCTCATGTGTCGGAATGACTAAGGGGTGCATGGGAAACAAAACGTTGGGAATCCCTGCTCTAAACGTATGGTCAATAAAAATTTGTAAATCCTTACTGCGAGTGCCCCACGATGACTGCGCTTGTTCTGACTTGCGATGTTTTAGCAAACCACATCTACTACAACATCCCAAATAGTTGCAAGTCGCAACTACCAGGATCACGATTCGGTTGTTTGTTACTTTTTCAGACTGCAAAGAATCGAAAGCAATGAAACCGTCGAGCGAAAGGATGTAAGGTTTAAACTTCACCTCGCCTTATGCTATCATTATTGAAATACATGTTAAGAAATAAAAAGCTACAATCATCGAATCAAGTCAGGCTGAACAGAGCACAGTAAACAATTAAAAGGGTTGAGTCCTGGCCTTCATAACAAAATTATCTAGGCTTTCATGAAAATTTATTTGACTAAGTTTGTCGCTTTTACAGTAATGCACCGAATGCTTAGTGTGGGACAACATGTCCTGGAGAATTGCGACCCTTTAATTTATTTTTAATTCTTCTGAAGCTTTAGTAAGGCCTTTTTCCTGAGCAGTTTGAGACCATCAAACTAAGAAATTAGACTCCACGTGGTTGGATAGACCAAGAAAAACTAACCTGAGGCATGAGACCCAAACGCTCCTTTGTCATTTTCTTGCAGTTTGCTTACTCTTTGTACCCTGGGTAGAGTTATGTGGTTGCCATTTGGCAAAGTGACTTTTGCTTATTGTTTAAGCTCATGAAAGTTTCTTTGACTTGCTTAGCATGGGAGCAGTACAAACTTGCGCAAGTCGTCCACTCAATGGCAATCTGATTTCTGAATGACTGACCAGAAACGCAAACAAAGCAGCTGTATTGCTCGAGATCAGAAAAAGCAACTGTGTTTTTATTGTAGGATAATGCTAGCCTTACACATATCTCTTATCTGCAGTATCACCTTTAAACTTTGATCAGGTGCGTATCGAACCTTTCGCCTAATACACACGCAAAAATCGACATGATGCACCAAACACAGGATGCAGTCAAAGTGCTTTGAGTATGTCGCCACTACAGTCTGCATCCGGCTTGACCACAGGTCATGTTGAGATCCATGAAAACTCCTTGGAAGACCCTGGTGTTATCGACACAAAATCTGATTGAAATGAATATAATTAAAAACATAAATCGTTGACGAATGTTTATTTATCGAACTGATCATATACAGTAATAACGGCAATTGACTCTATCCGTACCACAGTTTGCTGGAACGCCCCTTAGATCTTGAGGCCCTGTTGGAGTTTTGTGTTCTCGAATTTTCCTTCATGCACGTTTGGCTCAGATGCCGCGGCGCTGATGTTTCTGCGGGCAAATAATTAATGCCACGCCGCACGTTGATTTGTTTTACGCGCTCTGTACCTCGTGGTCGGTCGTTAAATACTGTCGCCTTTGCTGGTAACTCATTCAATTCAATTTTGTTCTATTCGATACGCCAGCGGTTCTTAACCTTTTCTCCATCACGCCCCCCCTAAAGTAATTTTCCTTTGGCTCACGCCCCCCTTACGTTAAAGAAGTTGTAAAACAAATGTATCTTCTTGGTGAATTTGTTTATTTTTAAAGTTTTGTAACAAACACTAAGTCCAGGGTTTTAAGGCATTTTAGGGACCCGATTTGGGCCCCTAGAATTGAAAATCGTGTCCCTAGATTCAGAGAAATCGGGACCGTACAGGTCCATACCGGTTACCTAACATTTCCCTTAGCAAAAACCCTGCTCAGTGCGTAGAGTACAAACACACACAGTCTCCACAATGCAGATTGGTAAAAACATACTCAACAGAACAATTCATAGCGCGTTTGGAGGTAGAACAACCGGGTTACAGACACTTTCCTAACACTATTGTTTACTAACCCGTACCACTTGGTACATCACCACATCCAGAGCAGGACACTGAGTCCACCCCTAGTCAAGGCCAGGTAAATTACGGAAGTATTGTGGCATGCACACGCCCTCAAACAATCAAACACTGCAACGTCCGAGCACTCAGTCACAAAGTAAAATGCGGTTGCAGTGTTCAAGG
>JGI24158J21664_10012896_pt1 | contig 11058 bp, 8 predicted proteins | sample Ectturendosymbi3_FD_21664 | JGI IMG/M metagenome (IMG submission 21664)
TCCTCACAGCATAAGGCTGGTCTTCATAATTTCGTTTTATCACGTTTTGTTGACAAGTTTGTTGGCCACGTTTTGTGAGCAACAATTTGTGAGCCTCGTTTGTGGGCTAGTGATAATAAAGTTGGAACGTGCATTATACGAATTTTATGGCTCTCTTGATGTGGGCCTGAATTTAAGTGTCAGGAAGCTACATCAAAGATGAAGAATTCGATTACTAGCAGTCAAATAAAACTCAAGGTTTTTTTGCGAGGGGCATCACTGTAGCACACTATTCCAAATGGCAACTTCAAAGGAGGTTGCATCGAGGACTGTCGAAACACAAATGCTGTTAACATTAGAAGTATTAGGTATTTCAAATTCTAATAATAACCAATTTGAATGCAAAATCGCTTCATCAAATTGTCAGTTTGAACGGAAAGGAAGTGAAGCAACCGCCGGCGATGAAGTACTTCAGTGACTTCGAAACAGAAGGCATTCCAAAGAACACTTTGAAACTGAGCCATCCATGCTACAACCAAGCTGTAGTAAGGTATGCGGAACTGGACACAGAAGCCTCAAGAGAAGTGTGTGGTTTTGATGAACTTAAATATTTTTAATAGCTTATTAAGTGTTGTTATGTGTATGATATACTTGCTAATGCTGGGGGCACACACTTGCCTTGTGTTGGAACCTCTTCACCGAAGAATGCATGGCCATGGCAGATACCGCCCACTTTCACAGCTCTGTGTAATGTCTGCATTGCGCTATTGCTTACTGATGATATGGCAACTTGCAGAATTTGGAAAGCAAATTTGCTAGTTGAATTCCTTCATTAAACACGTATTTGTCAACTGTGTCTTCAGTAAGTGTCGGCCTTGGTTTGAGTGTGTATTTCTGTGTTGTACGGATGGTAATTGCTGTATGGCACATTGTCCAAAGTTTCATGCCAGCATTACAAGATCCCCAGAATATAAGTCAGATCAAACTAAAATTACATAATAATAAAAGTTTACAGGTCTTTGCTAAGACCACAGATAGCCCTTACAAAAAATTTTTCGTAACTTTTTTGAGAACATGTTAGAAGTTCCTCTTGACAAACATACGGAAGTGGCACTTCTGCATATTTTAAGACAAAAACCAACTTCTTAACTCAACTGGTTCTTGAGTTATGGTCAAATTAGCCACTTTCCTTTATTCGGCAGATTTTCACAGCAACTAGGGGTGCTCCAATCTAAAATTGTTTCCGTGTCATTTTCTCCATATTTTGGGACAAATAACTCATAAAATGCTGTTTTAAGTTGTATTCGCATATAACATTTCATTTTGGACGAATTCACAAACGGAAAGGAAAACGTGAAGGTCATTGTACTCACAGAAAGTAGATAATCGAGGGCAAAACTGCGGCTCGCCAACATGTGTTGTGTGGCCTTCTAGCTGAATAGTACTGTAATATCTGAAATTTAAAACCGTGAAACTAAAGCTCAAGTTAGGCCACTTTAGTTCCCATAACAAAATTAAACTTTTTCAGAGGGAGCATACTGCCAATTTCCCAATGTCGGAATGAGAACGAATGCTTTTCGCGTAATTGCCGACCACAAAGCGGCAGAATACAAAAATAAATTGCAAGACTCCTGGAGGAGTTCCAAGCCGGATTTGACCATTTGCAGGAATAAAAACCCTGCTTGCATTTCTTGTAAATCCATTCAAGGTTAATGTTTGTCATAAACATGTTTTCTGCAGAAATGAAACTAACGGAAAGGCAAGAAGATCTTGCTCTAAAAAAATTTCAGTCCATGCCACTCTACAGCTGACTTCTGACGACAGGTTCCAGAAAGTAAATGCCCAGAGCACGAAAGACTCAATTCCGCATTTAACACGCCATATTGCTGAGAATTTTTATTTTCTGCAATGAAGTTCGTAAAATCAAAACATCGTGAACCCCAACAAAAGAATACTTTGGAGAATAAACTCGCACTGCTTTAATAACGTATCGTCAAGATTTTTGTCCAGTGGCAAATCAAACAAATTGTGTTTCAATTACTGTAGGTCATTTTATGTAAAACTTGCATTCTTTACCGTATTTGTATTGACACTACAAACTGATTTCGCGGCTCGCTGTTGTTTTTGGTTTTCCCCAATTGCTTTTCTATTGAACAAGTTTGCCCACCCCTGGTATAGTACCAACAACAACGATTTAGCAAAATCTAGTCATGTTTATTTTGATACGCTTCGTATTATTCTTGATCCATTTCCAATCGGAAATGAAGTCAGTTGTGAATTTATGCAAGGCAGTGCATTCCAACCACTTTTACTCACTATTGTTTGTGGGACCCGACAAAAATATTTGAGATACGAGAAGCAAAAGATGAGTTCACTGGTTAATGGGCAGGGAAACGAGCTTGTTTTTTAGATATGATAGGATCAAACTAATAGACAACCGGCTAATTTTATGTTTGGAACATTTTGAAATGCTGCGTGGCCCTGAAGCAACTTCACGGCCGGGATACGTTACCTGATGACTTTGCAAGTTGTACATAAACTTTTCACAGGTATGGGTTATTTGGTCCTTAGTCAACAACACCCTCCATGTGCTCTAATCTACGCACTGCCTCTCACTAGTAAAGATAGTCAGAATTTTGCATAGGCTGCTGTAGTACCAGGGGTGGGCAATTAATTTGGCATGGGGACCACTTTGAGACGGCCACGTTTAGCGGAGGGCCGTAGCTTCTTATGGAAGTAGAAGCAACGCAGACAAGAAGGGTAAACGCTAACTCCTTGTCAAAGAAAATTTCAGATTTGAAGATTTTTCCTGAACGCTTCCGCGGGCCATTGAAAACGCTGCGGCGGGTCATATTTGGCCTGCGGGCCGCTATTTGCCCACCGCTGCCATAGACGTTTACGTTTAAGCTAAGATCACTCTTAAAAATAGATTTTTTTATCTTTTTGAGACAAAGTTTTCTTGGAGCTTATCTTAATAAAACTATTCACAACGGAATATGCTGCTGTAAAGCTGTATGCACACGGCATGCGTCCTGTGCGTTTTTTTGGCGCATGCATCTGATTTCGTGACGTCACGTCCTTTTCTGATGCTTCTGGTATGGTCTGCGTTCGAGTAGAAGTGAGTCAGAGCAGTAAGGCCGATGCGTCAATATAGAGACAGGTTCAACTCGAACGCAGACCATACCAGACGCACCAGAAAAGGACGTGATGTCACGAAATCAGACGCATGCACTCAAAAAACGCACAGGACGCATGCCGTGTGCATACAGCTTTAATGTGCTTGTGGACTGCCTCTGTTTGTGAATATTGTGCATTCTGTCCTGCTTAAACGATTTGCAACTCAGGGTTTTAAACAGGATATATTTCTTTATTTTATCATTGCAAAAAGACTTGGCTCATTGCAACAAACTGCAAGCAATGAAGAGTCATATGACTATATCCGTATGAAGAGCTTTATGATCGAGTGTTAAAATATCACTAAAAGCATGTGAGATCACATGCATTATACCTGCTTACAGTTTGTAACATCAAAATACTTACTTGGTTGTAATATGTGACGCAAAGCTAGTTTACTTAAAACCTGATCAAACAAAAATTGTTTTTTACGTAAAATTTCACTGGAAGGTTTTTAAATGGTTTATAGTGATGTAAAAATTAAACTTTTTTGGATTTGAAATTGTTACTTGTGTGCAACATACTAGAATAAGTTCCAGATGATTTAGTAGTAATGTTGTTGTGTTTAATTCAGTGATGACTTACCTCAACCAACCATTTTTTAGAGATTTTCTTAGATGAAATCACATTTGCAACTTACAGTGCTTATTGGCCACTGCTTTTCTTGGGACTCTATGGGAGGTGTGAACTTAGTCTACTGATGACTGAGCAACTCAGTAACCGAAACCCTTGCCTGGGGCCTCTTTGGTACTTTCTCAGAGACCATCGTCTGTCGTAAAGGTTCTGCCACACACACATTAGCCTTGGTCTTTTTTCTATATTCAACAGTACAACATACTTTTGATGCCAGAAAGTGATTGTCAAAACACAACTAGTGCTGTACACATTTTCACTTTCTTACACTGACGTGACTCTATTCCTGTGGTCGTCAATTATTTTCTCACCATTTACGCTTGGGTTTTTGCTTTTTAAAATGTTTTGAAGACAGCATTAAAATTTTTGATGGTTCTGCAGCGTCCATGTCCCTCCTACACCTATAGCAGTGTCTAGTAAACAAAGCTAGCTTGACCCATACCTGAATTGCAATGAAAGACAATGGAGCAACCCCAATAAAAGTAGCAGCAAAGAAGAGCCACACTGGTATATGGATGATTGGCGACACAATATTGATAAACCAATTCGGCAGAAAGGGTGTGATTCTCAAAAACAACAGGTAGTTGAACAGATGTTCTCTTTGACCGTCCACCTAGTGTAAACAAAAGAAGTCTTAAAAAATTGCAATATGCAATAAACACACATGTTACCATAAAAATAATGACGTATATGTCAAAACACTATCAAAAAAATAGTAAAAACAAAATCGAATACAGTAAAAGGTACGCTGCTTTCCGTTCTTAGCGCAAACTTGTGACTGCCAGCTGCTAAACAGGCTCGTAGCAAATTATCTTTTGGCAACACAGTGGATGTTGCTTCTTAATCCACCTTGGAACCAGATGACTTTAGATCAATGATTCTCAACCTTTTTGGGCCCATGGACCATCTTTTCAAGAAGAATATCCGGTGAACCACTTTGATTAACACACGAGACTCATAAAACTACAAACACAAAAAAACAAATGAAATGGTCTTACATGCCCATAGCTATATTAAAACAAAAATCTTTCCCCCTAACAATTTAATTCCCCCCAAACCTTTAAACCTGGCTACAGGCCTGCTTTATGCTAGCCTACACTTTCAAACTTGTTGCATTCTGATAGTTCTGAGTCTGCAAGCATTTCAGTCCACATATTATTTTTGCTCTTAGTTGACATAGAACCTGTGACCTCACAGTTGCTATGATTGATAAAACTTTAATTGCTTTTAACTTGTGTCGTCCTAAGAAATCTTTGCCTGCTTTAGAATAGGCAGTGGCTATAGGTCCGCCTGTGGATCTTAATATTAAAAAACTTATTTGTCCGCCACCTGCAACGTGACAGTAATGCATGAAAAGTGTGCAGTGGACTGCAGTAGGCTTGGTAGAAACATACTAAACCCTAAACCTAAACTTCGAAACCTTAAACCTAACCCCTAAAGCTAAACCTAAACTATTAAACCTCAAGCCTAACCCTTAAACCACAAATGTAAACCCTAAACCTGAACTGTAAATCTGAACAGAAAGTTTTGAAAAAGTAGAGAAAAGCTGGTCCCGTGAATTGAAATGTGCAACCATTACTACCAAAAGGAAAGTCGCCAAGATGAGAGCCAAACTGAAAACCATTCACACAGCAGACATAAACACATCCGCTGCACTACCACGACAGTGCAAACTCAGCATTCTATTTGAACCACGTCACTCGCGTTGGACCAGTAGCCACTTCCATTAGAATAATGTACCAATTAAATGCGTCACACAAACCACAGAAAGCTTAAAAACTGCATATGATTTTATCCTTGATTTAAATAAAATGATTTAAATCAAGCAACCCTGACTAGAAATAGCTGAACTTTCATTCAAACCTTTTTGTGTTTATGCAATATCTTCAATGCAAATAATAAGTTTATAACACCAGCACTAGTGTACAAATGTATAGTTATTGAAATGCCAATACTGAAACTGCCAGTTTAGTAATTTCATTGACAATCATGGCATACATGCATAAAACGTTAAAATTCTGTAATAATAGTAATAAAATATCGATTTCATGAATCAAAAAATATATTCTGTAACTATGTCTACAGTCAACAGCCTTCACATTGATGGAATTTTAATGCAACTTCCACTTTATGCCAGTCTACACTTTGAAACATGTGGCATTCTAACAGTTATGACTTCTGAATCTGCAAGGGTTAGTGATTTCAGCCCACATGTTATTTTTGCAGTTAAATGACATAGAATCTGTGACCTCGCAGTTGCTATGACTGATAAAACTTCAACAAGTGGTTTTATTTTACTCATTGCATATGCAATGCACTGATGATGACAACAGCAGTTATTGAAACATTTGCAATATGTTGTTTGTATCGTTTTCAATGGCTGTAAATTACATTATAAGGATATTTAGCACTTCCGCTTTTCGTGTACCGAAGTTGGTTATAACTTGTGTCCTCATAAGGACAATTTGTCTTCTGCACTAATACTGTTTTCTGTGAAAACCTAGTAGAATGCTAAGAAATCACACAAAGCTCCAAAACGATTTTTGCTTGATTTGAATCCCAATGATGATTTAAATCAATCAACCCTGGCTGTGGAGACCAATTTGAAGCTTCAAATGAAGTTAAAATAACCTCTTTATTTTGTCCTCACAGACATCTAACCAAGACAAACAAAAACACATCCAATTACAGCGTGTTTTCAGGATGGGCCGCAAGAATCGTATTCGTATATCAGGTATTATTGTATCGAGTGACTTATAGAAAACTTCTGTAAAATGACCTGATTACAGGGTAAATTAGAATCTAGAAACACCTACTTCTGCATGGATGGTGTTTGATAAGATTAATGCTGCGATTCCTAAAAAGTTTTTCAACATTGCATTACAAATGCAGTTTCAAAATTAGTAATTGCAATGTAAATCTTCCATCGTGACAATAATAAATATGTCATTGTAGCTTATCAAACTTGGACATAAACATCTCTGCTATATTTGTATTGTGAAGTCACCACTGCAAAAATTTAAAAATCCACCAAAATCAAGCACTAACATCACCTTCGTGAAATCAACCATCAGATGTACAAACACTTGCATACCACTGTGTTCCACCTTCTCATTCGCTCTTTGAGGTATTTGTTCACTAAGGGCTTCCCCACAAAATATGATATCATGTAACATCCAGTTGCTCCTATACCAGAACACTGCAGAATTTCAAAAAACAGGTTGAAAACATCAGATTTACAGTACATAGAAAAATGTCATACTTTCTAAGTTTCTAATTTGTGCAACACTCTTCAAAACAGTTTGGGAAAATATAACTACACACAGAGGAACCACCTGAAGGTTACAATTCTTTACCCAAACTGCAACCAATCTCTAGTAACTAAGTAATGTTGAACATCACCATCAACACAATCAAGCGAGTTATTTCCCAAAGCCATCCACCATCAGTATATGTCCTAAACACAAGCAATTTTCTTTTATCAGTAACATAGCACAAAAAGTCTGACAGACATACAGCCGACTTTCATTGCAAATACTTTTATGATGAGCCTATGTTTAAAGGGTCAATACCTACAGTAATCTCCCAATTAAGTCAGCAACTTGAATCTGAGCTGTCTGTGCAAACTTATGTGGTAGGTGTGAACTTAGCAGTTGTGCTTTTAACTGCATTAGCAAACAGATGCTGATCATTAGGGCTAATGTTAGGAGACTGATTGATGCTTGGACTGAAGCTAACTATTCTTTTCTGCAAGGCATGTAGTATCCACTCACATTACGCTATTCATTTCACAAACAATGTCAGGCAAAACCAAGCATTTAATTGAGGCACGGAGATTGGAATTAGACTCTAAGTTGAGGCAGCCAAATCATCCAACTGATCCAAGTTAATGAAACATCGCACGACATTACGGAGTGAGGCTGCTGTGAGAAAAGTCTGTGCGAAGTGGGAAGTTATGCGCAAACGTTCTGCTCTAATGTCTGAAGATACACACAAAAAGTTAGTGCATCTGTCTGCAGATTGACACAGCTGGATGGTAAGGTATTTCTTTGGCTTGATAACATGCATCGAGCAACTGCCCCTTCCACCTTCACTAACCATTTTGAAAGCAAAAGAAACTGCTGATCAATTAATCATGAACTTTAGCAACCTGATGTTTTGTGTTTATCATTTTTTATGACAAGTTGTCATGTTTGATTTGCTGTAAATACCAATAAATTGCTGAAAAAGTTGAATCCAGATTTTTTTGTAATTTTGTGTGAACTTAACTGGGATATTACTGTATTTCTGCTAAATGCAGATGGCAGGCCAAAATGCGTATTGAAGGTAACTTTATCTGAAAGCGTCTGAACTGTTTAAATGTGAAGGGGATGTGGGCATTACGCACAAGTGAAACTGAACACAGGTGTGAGTTCTGTAGGAAGTAGTGCAACTGCAACACAGAGGTAAAACTTTTTACACATAAAATTTCTACCTGAGATAAATTACTGCAATAAGTGCATTATTATCATTGTTAGACTAAAACACATGCTTAACTTAGTCCAGTTTCATTTATAGTTTGTTTTTATATTTCTTCAAGAGTGTCATGAGTGGTCTGCAGCACCCTTCGCTTGCTTGCACCATGGCTATTTTCGTAGTGAAATGCTGCATTGATGGTGAGCAAATGGCAGCAACCGTTTCCTTGCACCCATCCATCCATTGACATGTCACAGAGCATGTGGCCGCAAGCACTATTTTTCAAGTCTTTGGCATGACCTGACCAGGAATCGAACCCAGCCTACCAGGTTTGGTACCATGTGCTCAACCAACTGCACCACTTAGCCACTCAGGTATGGTTTAAAGCAGGGGTCTCCAAACTACAGCCCGTGAGCCAAATGTGGCCAGCGAAGCCATTTTGTCAAATGATGAAAAAAATTTACCAAAATTTTGCTGATTTGGTAGAATGTAACATATCCTAAAACAACCACATTACATAAGACGTCCGGCCCTCGATATGTTCTGTAATAGCTTACATGGTCCTTGGGCAAAAAAGTTTGGAGACCCCTGGTTTAAAGCAGTGATTCATAACTTTTTTTCTTCCACGCCTCCCTTAAATAGTTATCCTTTGTTTGAAGCCTCCCTAACTTAGTTGTAAAAGACGTTCAAAGTCTTTTCATGCTGCAGAGCATGTAAGTACTCATGCCCCCCAGGGAGGCATGCCCCCAGTTAAGAACCACTGGTTTAAACTAAGTTTGTGATGCATCAAAGTATTACAATTTGCTATGCAATATAGTGTAAAATAATTTTCAAAAACTTGGGAAAGACAACTCTGGGAGCAGTTGTAGTCTGTGGGACTTCCACTCCTTGGTTGTAGGGTGAATTCCAGGAGGAAAAACAGTAGCCAATCTGGTATTTACAGTAGTCCACATGCATGGACATGCAGAATGGAATGCCATGAATGAAAATATTTAGTTTATAACAAAAAATCCTTTTCCGACATGACATATGAATCAGGATCACATTGCTCAATCTCTAAACAGCGCAATTTCAACTGTTGTGATCTCATTCATGAGCAAAGCACATGGTTGATGCCTGCATGACAGCCACTACTGTATGACAGTTAAACTGCCTGGCAATCATGTTGACAATGCTGCTTAACACTAAACTACACTGTTCTCCCCTCAAATTGCTGGAGCTGTGAAAACAGCATAACTAGTTTAGCACAATGCAACACCAGACAGGTAGAGTTCTCTACTTAACCACTTGTTTTTGTAATTTGATTTTGGGTGACAATTGACAGCAGGCTGAAGCCTGAAATTTGCCTCTTGAGATGGTTGTGGCAAAGAATCTTGCCCAAGGTACGCTACAGTGATTGACTCAATGGCTGTGGGTCGAGCTCCCAACGTTTCCGTTGAGAGGCAGACAGTGGTCACTCTACCACCGACCTATCGCCATCCTCTAACCTCCTGTTGCATGGGGCAAGCCTTCTCTCACCTTGTCTTAGGCTCTTAAAATGCTAAGAAATACTATTTGAATTGATTGAAAGCACTTGTGAATTATCCACTAACATGCATGGCTTCTACCAATTTTTACTTGACTTTTTTGTTTCACCATTGAGATACAACTCCCGTTTGGGAAAAGGTGATAATAAGCACATTGCATCCACCAATTTAACCTGTTACCAATTTAACATCATTTACAGTATATGCATGCATTTAGCATAACCAATGCTGTAGTAGGGGAGGAATTCTCATCCCTATCCCTAATTTTCGAAGGGGGAACAGTGTTGTTGAAAGTTGAAACAGTGTAATGAAAATTCAGCATAAAAAACTCCAAGCTGTCTTGACTATGGAAACGCATGACCTGTTTCTAGCAGTGTGTTCCCAACATCAGTTTTTAGCTCTACACCACTGAAGTTAAGTTGCCATACTTGAACATTTAGAAACATCTTACAGAAAATACAGGAAGTACATCACTATAATCATCTAAAACCTTGGCTATACTAGTTTGATCATGAAAGGTGTTTTTTGCTGAGGATACTAGAGGTTTTGTGATCAGGAACAGAAAGGGTTAAAAGTAAAACTTTCACTGTGTGAAATGTTGGGTTAAATGACCCAAATTGTTATGGGATCAACTGATTTGTTCTGAAACACCAATATTTTCCTATGCCATCTATATTTAAAGCACTTCAAAAAACACATGAAAAATATTTTTTAAAATAAGATGTTCAGCTCTTCTAGGCTAAGAAATATAAAAACTCAAATGAAAGATTATGTATGGTACTTACCAAACACACCAGAAACAATGCAAGGTAAAATGGATATAAAAATCCTGAAAGAATACTCAAAAACACAGAGCCAGGAATAGCAAATGTCTGCAAGCTATTGAGTTTTTTGTTAAGGAACAAAATGGAATCAAGATGCGTAACACATAAGCATACACCAATATTAGCAATACAAAATTTAACAGTATGCAATACTCATCAAACATTATCTGATGTTTAACACGTTGAGAGCCGGTCTACGGTATATTCGTACTTCGATTTCGGGCTAAAAAACAGCAATTTTCGGTTGCTTTACCAACGCCCTAGCTCCTCTGCCCATGCGCTAGAGAGCTGTTCAACGGCTCAAACGGATCGGCCAGTCTAGTAGATTGCACTCAAAAAAAAATTTTGCCTGGGGGATGCGGGTTTTTTATGAGTGACGTCATAAGTGGAGGACTTTTAGGCCACCTTGGCCCACTTTGCCTGGTCCTGGGCGCCAACCGTTAGGTGGTAGTATTTCGCTGAAGTTT
>JGI24158J21664_10012897_pt1 | contig 11058 bp, 6 predicted proteins | sample Ectturendosymbi3_FD_21664 | JGI IMG/M metagenome (IMG submission 21664)
AGGAAATCATCTGCTTACCGCGCACGCAAAAACCTGTGAGCGAATGTTACGTCATAGAGCGGTTTATGGGGACAACCGTGGAATGGCATGAGTATTGCGCACTGCTTGATGCAGTCGGAAGGCTGCACATCCTAAGGAAGATTACAGAGAATTTGCGTTAATTAATCAGAGACTGGCAAATTGCAAAATTCATCGGTCGATTTGTAGTCTTAAGAGAAAATGTGGTTTTATGCTGAAAAGTGATATCAAAAGCTGCCCTTCCGCGACAGACATCTTTTTTCAGGCTAGATGCGCCCCTGTGTCCAACCAACCTCTTTGTTTGCAACCTATCACCATGACACTGCATAATTCCATCACCGCAGTATTTACTCTTCGCTCCGAATTGTTTTATGCAAAGACATTTTTTGCTTCCGGCTTACGTTACGTTAAGCCAGTCTCACGTTTTGTTAATCCGTCTTACGATACGTCCGACGCATTAAGCAAAGATATTTTTGAAACGTGCCCCCGTCATGTCCAAGGGCGCGGAAAATACGTTTGACGCCACCATGCTCCAACTTAAAGTCTTCCCGGTTGCCCCCATCAGTACGCTCCTGGTCCTGACATTTACCGTTTCATGTTGACTGCACTTCACGATCTGCAAAGGAATTGGAATCGCAAGCCCAGGAGTACCGGTTGGGGACCGAGAAACTGGAAAAAGAACGCCGCGATCTCGAACGCGAAGTCGCGTCACGAGTCGACGAAGTCTCGCGATCGAACTCAGCGCTGGAAAGTTTGCGATCCGCCGTCGAAGCCGGTGAACGAGAACTCGCAGCCAGAAACGACTCCGTTACCGAACTCGAGCAGCGAGTGGCAGAGATGAAGACCCGAGCGTCCGAACTCGAGGTTTCTTTAGAAAGAGCAGCGGCTGAAAAGTCACAAGCGGACGAGCTGCTGAAGCGCAAAGAAACTGAACTGGCGGAAGGAAGCGTCCGTTTGGACGCCGCGAGAAACGACGCCGAGAGCTTCAAGACGCGAATCGCGAACGTCGAGGCGCAGCTGGCGAGTTTGCAAAACGAGAAAAAGGCGTGGTTGGAAACCGCCGACGCGACCCAGCGTGAGGGCGCCGACCTGCGCGAGACGTTCGAAGCGACCAAGCTCGAGTTGCAGCGGGCGCGGGATGACGTCGAGCGCGCCCGTCAGCAGATCGGCGAACACGAAACGCACAGAAGTAGGTTGGAACGCGAGCTGCAAGCCAAGGATGACCTGAAGGCCGAGACCGAGGTCCGACTGAACGAAGCTATGCAAGAGCTCGATACTTCATCGCAGCAGCTCGCCGAAAAAGCTGCCGAATTGGAAAACGCTGATCGAAGCTTGAAACAATTGTCCAACGAACATGAAACGACGCTCGCCGATCTCGTCGCGCAGCTGGGCAAGGCGTCCAGTGCGCTCACGCTCCTGCAGCAAGATCACGACAAAACCGGATGCGAGCTTCGTGCAGCACTCGCTTCGCTGGATAAGACGAAGGAAGAAATGCAGCACGTGACCATGCAACGCGACCAGCTTCGCGACATGCTGTCCGGCGCAGAAGAAATGTCCAGGACGGACGCAACGCATCGCGCCACCCTCACCCAAGACCTGGAGGCCGCGCAGGCCGCTCTTGAAGTGATGACAAAGGCAAGAGGAATATTAGCGGTGTCACGGATCGGGCTTGCACTAACATCGCATCCATTCTGGATCAGTCGCAACTTATGGCCTGTTGCTTGCATTAAACCTCAGTTGCTTGTTGCTTGGCAAATAAAATCGGTTTTCGGTGCAAAATCCGATCGTCCAGGCGCTTGCAAGTCGCTTGTTTTCTGTTTTCCTGCATGTCTACCACTTTGCTCGACACTTATTGCTTTCTTGACGTGCGTCAGTGATGGCTGGTTTGTCAATGTGTGGGGGTAGGTGCGTTGAAGTTGCGGCGGGTGCAGGATGACGTCACGAAAGGTTTCCTTTCGGTGATAATTAAGGGTTACCTTTCGGTGATAATTAATCAGACTTTCAGAAAAAAGTGTGATTAGTTATCATCGAAAAGAACCCTTTTCATCTGAAGATAACTCAAGTCATTGAGATATGTTTCAGATCATCGTTCCGAAGTTCAAACGAGGTTTTCGTTCGTATTTGGTTTGCGAACTCGCTAGCGCCCGCTGCTGATCATTGTGACTTCACGTAAAAAACGGCCCCGAACATTTTGCGCCCGATTTCCGCTTTTTCTCGTCCAACGCACGTCTTTGATTTTGAAAGTTTTATCAAAAAATCGCGCCTGTCTGTAACACCTGTAACACCGTTGAGCTCTTATGTACTGTACTGTACTGTTGCAACCTCTCGGTTGGCGTTGCGCTGAATGCGCGGTTCACCACGAACGGGAAATGTGCGCGAAGAACAACACCCATATATAAGCGGCGCGAACAAGCAATAATAGAGTGATCGTGGCGCGTGATCTCTATTCTTGCTTGCTGCCACAGTGTGAAGCTTTGTGCACTTGCCCCTCGGGCTTTTTCGATCGCAGCAGTAGTCCATCGCAAGAGCAGCATGTCGTCTTTGCACTAATGTCAAGGATTCTAATAGTCCTTTCTCGTCTAAATCCGTCTAAACTGCAAAGCACGCTATTAGTGTCCTGAACAAAAGATGGGCCCGATTAAAAAAAGTCTTAGATATGGAGAGCGATTACCATCTTGGGAACTTAAATTATGCAGTCCGATTTTTTTTGTCAATCCTCGATCCTTTTTCGCTCTATATACTTCCTTTAATGTTAATAAAGTTGTTGACAGAACAATGCATTGAGCCTCCTGCGCGTAGTTTCTGTAGAATTTGAAACAACGGAGTTTGTAGACTGCATTGCTGCGAGAGTGCCACACCAGGAATGTCAATTATTTTCCTGGTGATACGTTTGACTGTGTCATCGAGCGCGCTTACGTTGCGCTTCTGAGAGGTGGATGTCGCTACAGCGAAAAATGCAGTGTGGATAATCGTTTTTCACTACATGTGGTGAATAAAGATCAAACGTTCGACTGCTTTTTCGTACGTGACGAATGGTTGCTAATTAAGTGGAAGTTTGTGGCCAGCGTCCCTCTCGTGGCAGAAAGCCTCAAGAAAAGGGGTGGGGGGTTTATGTTGCGTGCTTTTCTTTGCACTGAGGATCGTGACTTTGACAGGTGTTGTGGTGCGTCGCATGCTTCAGAGTTTCTCAAACTTTGCTTGACTATCTTTCATTAAAGTAACTGCGTCATCTTCTACGCGTTTCCAGCATCTTTTGTTGCTCTTGCACGATTTCGATAAAATCTTTGTCAGTCATGCCACTGTCTCCTTTGCTCGCCATTATTACTGTAGCGCTGAAGTGACCGTGCTTATCTGTGATGTCACTGTTCACTTCTGTGACGTGACCGTGAAACAAGATTTTTTGTTTTCTTAGTATTTTTTAACTTGTGAACAAACGCTTTTCAACCAGAAATGCTCCACTCACGAAGCAGCTTTGGAAGAAAAGAATTCTTCTTGTTCAGCACTTGAGACGTCACTGGCGATGACGCAAGCAAGTGAAGCGCAACTCAACAGGCAGGTCGCTGACATCAGTGACATCGTCGAAGAAAAAAATAAGGTGAGGCTCCATCCTCCCTAATGGACAGGGCCATGATGACATCACTGGGCGGGGGGTTGTGCTCGCCTCACCGATTAGGACACTTANAACTTAGTTCATAACGTGAATCGTCGGCGGTCATAACGTCATGCTCCGGTGATCTCTGGTCACTCGAGCGAAACTGGCAGATGCTCACATGTAAGCCTCACCTTGAAATCCGTATGAAAAGATCTTGCTTTGGTAAGCCATGCATGGAGTTGCTGTAGATCCTTATTGCGCACAATATACCCACAATTATCGAATGCAATATTTTATTCAACGTTTGAGCTTAATCATAAGCCATCATCAGGAATATAAATAAAATGCAACGGGAATACAAATAAAACGCAAAATTGTTTTCCTGAAATAATGTATATAAATGAAATAATTTATTCCATTTTTGTGGCTATAATGTCACAATGAAAAAGTCCTCACTGTTTAAGAAGCAATATACATAATTTGTGTCTAGTTGTAAACACTGCGCCTCAGCCCTCTAGCCGCGTGTATGCGCTGCTTCTATTAACTGGCAACGATGTATCCGGGCAAACACTTTGGAAAAGTTGACAACCTTTTTGGAAGTTCTTCCGTGTTTTAAGATTTACCGAATGGCGGAATTGGTTCAAGCTGAAAGTAAATTTATTTTTTGCAACAACGTAAACCAGGTTGTGGGCTTCTTTTTCAAAGTACGATTACGCAACAAACCCGCGTAGCCCATCGGCCTGGTTGCTTATTTAACCCCCATATTTCACACGTTCCTCCTCTTTCTCGTGTTAAACGCAACCTCTTTTTGTGTCAGTTGTCAGCGGGAATTTCCAGGCGTTCGCTTCTCGCACTTTTGCCCCTCCTAGCTTTTTGCAATGCACCCTGTTGTTTGGGTGTGCAAGAGCGATTGGTTGCATTGTACCTAACACGTCCATTGTTATCGCCCCACAGCTTTCTCAGCCCCGACGTTGCGGCTGCTATGTGTTCTTACCCCCCCTGGTAGGAGTCAATTCAATTGAGAGCGTCATTTTCCCAGGCGATCGAAGCGTTGTCTGCCGACAAATCGTCGCTCGAAAACGACAGAAGCCAACTTCTGGAGCAAGTCGAGTTGTTGAAGCAAGAAGTGAAGAGCGCCGCCGAAGAAAATCAAGAGTATCAGAGTCAGACGAACGAGTTGAAGGACGAGTTAAACGAGAAATCCCAGCAACTCACCGAACTCGACCGAATGCACAGGATCAAGGAACAGGAGCTCGACCATGCCAAAGCTCAGGTATGGGCCTGAGCTGGAGTCACTTGGAATTGAGAAAAAACCTGTTTTTTTCGCTGGGACATTTCGCTCATTTTGACCGAAATAGCTTAAAAACTCTCTGTCATCTTTCGTTTTCGGACACTTTTTGACCGAAGTGATTTGAAGCTTTTGTGATTAAAAAAAATCGGTAAAAGACTGCGGCTGATAAATACCGTTTTGTGCTTTTCAAAAATAATGCGTGTTCTTGAATTGGTTCTACAGGAAAAGGCGCTTTTCTGTCTGTCTAAATAATGGATCCCTCGGCCGTTGACACCGAGGGGTGCGAGAAAGAAAACAACGTTTGTTCACATTTCATGGAAATAATTCGCCAGCAACAGCATCACTCGCCCAGTACTCAGGAGTGCATTTGGGAGCAAATATTTGCATTTAAGCTAGCAGCAGTGTTGGGTTTGGGACATCGCGTCACAAAGCACAAAACGTAAAAATATGCTAGAAATTTTGGGAATGTGGCCCCTTTGACCCCCCTGGCTACGCATGTGACGGCACTGCGGTCTCGCTTTTATGATACTGCGCTGTTGTATTGTTCATGACACTGCATTACCTGCGACAGCTAGCTGTGTTTCAAATGGCGAGGTACGACGGACGAGATCGGTCGTTTTCGTAACTTAGGTCGGTCGTTTTCGTAACTTAGATCGGTCGTTTTCGTAACGGCCGGGATTGAATAAGGTCTCGGCGTCTTTTTCGGTCGGTCACTCACTGCGTGTCCACAACAGATCGAGCAGCTGAAAGACGAAGCGAGGTCGATGAACGACAAGGTGGACGTCGCGCAGGCTGAGGCCGAGCTGAAGAGCCAGAAAGCGGTCGAGAGCGAGAACGCGCTGAAGAACATCGAAACCGAGAAGCGGACCTTAGAGGAGAAGCTCGCCAGCGCCACAGCCCATCAAGGCGACGTCGAGAAGGTGAGCCGATCGCTCGATGGTTGTGTGCTTTTTGTGAAACGCTGGTTTTGCCAACACGATGCCGTTGCTCTTTAAACAGAGCTCACATGCACTTGCTGATTTTTTTCGGACCGTAAACGTAGGACCGCGTGTAAAAATGGTCATTTACCACATACCCCAGCAGCAACTGCCGTATGCCATTGCCAACCTTTCCTCTCACCCCTGTCGGCAGGAGTAGTCCGGTTTTGATGACGGTCTGTCCCCGTCAAACGGGGGTGGCTGGATTTACCTCCTTTTTGACATGATTAGCTGTACTCCATTTCTCCATCATGCTCGATTCAGGGCGTCTTCTTCTGCAACCCCCTCCCTCTAATCTCCTCCTCCACTTGCGCCCTCCACATCTTCCGTGGTCCCCCCTGTTATGTTTGACACTCAGCGCCTTCCACTCCACGAAAGCCAATTAGCCAGTTAGCTCACAACTTAAACGGGGCATACGTGCGCCGTTGCTTGCTTCCTGTCAACACTGACATATATTTCTGGCAACAGTCGTTCCTGGGGAAGTATTTTCCGTCGCGTGTTCCTGAAGCTCTGCGCAGGATGAAACGTGCAGGATTTTTTGAAAGTCCCGATCGTTTTTTCCCCAGTTCTTCAGCAAAAATTTGTTGCACTGGCCGCCGATTAAATTGTTTACAGTGGCTATAAACTTCGTAAAGAAGACCTTCGGTTTTCCTGTAGAAGTTGTATTTAACAGAACTGGCAATTTNTTTTCTATATCTCATTCTAAGCCACGCATATGCTGCTGTTNAAAAACTGAAGACGCGTGTTTAGATCCATNTTTGGCAAAAACCAAGCANGGAATATGAGGAACATATTGTTTATATTGGNCGTTTGTTTTGGAAAATATCTCGCGATGTTTGACCATGCTGTTAGCTCTCATTGGTGGAGCACGCCTCATAGTAAAAAAGTTTGTTGGGAAACACTGGAATATTTTTCTCATTCCGCCCTGGTCCGAGATCTGAACAAACCCATCACATTATTGTGGTGTTCAGCATTCATGTTGTTTTCAGAAATCCTTCGAGTACTTGGATAAGATCCAAAGTCTGGAAAAACGGAACACTCAGCTCTCATCCGACCTCGCTGTTCATCAGGAGGCGCTGAACAAGCAGCAGAACGAAAATTCTCAACTTATCCAGTAATTCTTTTCTCGGTTGGCGTTGCGTTGAATGTGCGATTCACCACGAACGGGATGTGCGTGAAGAATAACGCCCATGTATATGTGGCGCGAACAAGCAATAATAGAGTGACCATGTCATGTGATCTCTGTTGTTGCTTGCTGCCACAGTGCGAAGCTTTGCGCATATGCCGCTCGCAACAATGCGGTTTTTCTCCAGGAAATTCGGCGACAGTTCATCTTTCCATTGCAACGATGTGCTTGTTTAATTCATAACGTGGAAGGGTTTTTGAAATGTAACGCAAGCTTTGCTCTGCATCATAAAGTTTTCGCTTGGTTGCTATGGCGTTAAACGAATACCAAAGTCACAACTGTATTGGTCAACTACAAACAATTCCACTTCCGCCAGTGTCAGCAGTTGCTGATGTTGTTACAGGGATCGAGACTCGCTCAAAACCAAATCCAATGACCTGGAATCGAAGCTGAGCGAAGCTTCGGTCAGGAATGGCGACTTGGAAGCTGAGGTTCGAGACGCGAAGCAGCAGATCGCGAAGTGGGGGCAGCAAGCGGCCGACCTGCAACACAAGTTGTCAGAATCTGTGGCCGCCCATGCCGACGCTTGCAAAGTGAGCCATGATTTATGTCTGAAGCTTTAACAGAGCGATAACTTCAGGGTGTTTGTTTCGTTTTTCTGTTGCGTTTGCCGTGATGTTTTCAGGCAAGCTAACCGTTTGGTTTGTCATTTCAATTTTTTTTGCTAAGCGCAAACAACTCTCGTTCAAGCTAATTGTGTCTACTTAAAACTTACTGTATCTTAAGCGAGCCGATGTTTTAAACGCATTGTAAACGAGTCGCTGTTTCAAACTCACTAAGTTCGAACTCATCGCATCGTAAACGAGTCGATGCTTGATCTCCTTTAACTTTTCTGATCTTCACACAGCTTTTTGACTTCTCAGCTTTGTCTTTTTTCTTTTATTTCTAGTCCGGAGATGACGTCATCCGTCAATTGTCCTCGGTTCAAAGCAGTTTGGCCTCAACCGAGCAAGAGCTCCGCGACACCAGCCAGAAATGCTCAGAGCTTGAAGAGCAACTGAAAACGACGGAAGCGAAGCTTCAGCGAGAGACTGAGGGCCTGAATCAGAGCAAGCAGACGATGCAGAACGAGTTGAACGAGACGAGAGAACGATTGAACGAAACGATATCAGCGCGCGACGCTCTTTCTTCCGATCTCGAAACCGCCAAAGAGAGCCTGGACAAGGTCGGGGTCGAGCTTCAGCGCTGCAAGGAAACCCACAGCGCTGAAAAAACGGCGCTGAGCGAGAGTTTGGACGTCGCCGAAACGCGCGTGTCTTCCCTTTCGAGCGAGCTCCGAACTGCCCAAGACAACATGGCCGAAGTGTCGGCCAGGCTCGCCATTGCCGCGAAAGAACGAGACGAAAAGTCTGAACAGCTGTCCGGCGTGCAGCGCGAAAAAGACGCTTCCGTTGCCGATGTTGCCCGACTTTCCGAGGAAAAAGAGGCACTGAAGGAAAAGTGCGACGACCTCGCTTGCTCGGTAGAAGAGTTGAGTGGCAAGGTTGCGAATCTGGAGAGCGAGAAAAGTGGCTATGCGAAGCAAATCGAACAAGTTTCCACAGCGAAGACGTCTGCTGAAAATCAGTTGGAGCAGCTCGAAGCAGCGAACAAAGAACTTTCTCAGCTGCGCCAGGACCTCGAAAAGGAATCGCAACATCTTTCCGGCGAACTGTCCGCGTCTCGTTCTGAAAGCGAAGCACTGAGCGCGAAAGTTCGTGAACTTCAGTCGGATTTTGAGAAGAGCAACACTGCCGCGAAAGAAACTACCTCAAGCAACGAGCAACTGCTGCTTCAGTTATCCGAGAGTGCTTCGGATAAGGAGAAACTTTACTCTCAGATTGCTGCGCTGAACGCGCAAATCAACGAACTTACTGTCACAAACCAGTCACTTTCAACCGGTTCGAACCAGTTCGAAGCGGACTTGAAGGAAGCGCGTGCGCAGCTTGCGGACGAACGAACAAAAGTATCCGAACTCGAAACTTCGGTGCAAGACTTGAACCAGCAGCTGGAATTGCGACAACGTGAAGTTTCGGACGCGACAGACGACAAGCAGAAACTCGCAGAAGAACTGGCGACGGGGAATGCGATCCGTTCTGGACTTGAGGGTGCAAAGGAGCAGCTTGAACAGACGGTTGCCGATCTTTCCAAGAAGCTGGAGCTTTCGCGTGGAACCGCCGATGAGGAGACGAAGGCGTTGAGGTCAGTGTCATACTTTGTTTGCACTTTCACTTCCGTTGTAATTTCTGAATAGCCTGTGACGGATGCACTTCGAACACTTGGTTTGTTGAAATGCGAGTTCTTTTTTTTATAAAGCGTTTTGAGGAAGCGAAATGATTTCTGATGATACAGTGGATCCTAGTGCTTTACGACCACCACCAAAATAGACTGAAACCTTCGCTTTACGAACATCTAGGTGTTCAGATGAAATGGTTGCGGTCTCTCAATGTTTTAACAGTCACGAAGGTCAAACCTTGAAAAAACCCTGCGCGGGAATAATTTCTCTTCTATTTCCGATACATTGAAATTGACGTTATATCAAAATAACAGAATAGGAATTGACGTCCGTGCTGAAGCTTCTGAGTTGATGTCGGTCGCGGTAACGGTGGGCATGTGTTGAGAGTCGCTTCTTCGATGATTTGCGCAATGAACTTAACATCATACCTAACAATTCTCGGCCACCAATTGCATAACTGTTGCCTTGACACCGGCATTAGCGCTTGACTAAAGATCCCGATCTTGCGTTGTCATAGAAACGAAGTGGCCGTCATGCACGAGAAGCTCCAGTGCTCAACGGCTGCGCAGCGAACCGTGGAGGACCAGCTCGCCAGCTTGCAACGTAACCTGGCAACGGGCGACGACGCGCTGGCGACCTCACGCGCTGACCTGGAGAAGGTGCGGCTGGAAAAGACGGCGCTGGCGGAAGAGCTGGCGAAGGTCAAAGGTCAAGCGGAAGCTCTGGCGACGGAGCGAGACGATGCTCGCGGGAGCGTTGCGGTTGAAAGAGAAAGAGTTCAGTTGCTGGAAGAAGAGAAGGTTGTGCGTTTGAAAGAGTTGGAAAGCAAGAGCCAAGAGTAAGCGCTGTGTTGATCTGCTGGGCAGAAGCAGTTTCGTATTCTAATGATCTGTGGTCGAGCTTCTGTGGGGTTCGCGATTAGATCCTAAATAAAAGAATTGCGACATGGGCATCAACTGCTACTGCGCAGATGTTTTAGCTGAATTAAATAGTTACACAAGGATGTTTTAAATTTGATGTTTTTGGAAGTTGTTTTTAAAGATGTTACATTTTAATGTTCTAGATTCAAATGTTTTTGTAAGACGTTTTAAGTTACTTAAATTGCTGTTACACAGATATTCGAAACTAAATATTTTTTTTCGACTATTTACAAGTGTTGTGCCACTAAGCGTTTGGTTCTTCAGCTGCTTTTACTCCTAAGTGCAAATTAAATAGAACGACGTCTCTCGGGACGCAGCTTCGTTTCTTGAAAACCTTTTTCTTGCGCTGTTATTTGTGGATCGAGTTTGTTATTTACGAGTTCGTGCACTTGATTGTATTCCTCAAACTTTTCGTGGTGGCGTCGTTAGAATAGAACTCCATTACTGGAGTAATGGAGAAGAAGCGAAGCTGGTTCAGATGTTTTTGTTGATCTCATGATTTTAGAAAGACTAGGAAAGACATTAACTGATTACAAACATTGTTTTTTCTTACTATTTTGCAGATAATGACACATGTTTTTTAGATTAAGTCTGCTCTTATTTTAAAAGTTCCCAACTATTGCAATAGTAACGATCTGCAGGCTCTCTCGATTCTGATGAGGTCAATAAGCTGTGATGCCAATGAACATGCTCGCCCACAATTTCGTTAAATCTGCGCTTTGACAACAAAAATTACGAAAATTTGCTTAGGACTCGTTTGCCCAACCCATTGCTGAAGAGGTGTCTCGCGCAAAACCTCCAAGCCCCCCTGTCACCAAGCCCCCCTGTCACCAAGCCCCCCTGTCACCAAGCCCCCCTG
>JGI24158J21664_10012899_pt1 | contig 11057 bp, 11 predicted proteins | sample Ectturendosymbi3_FD_21664 | JGI IMG/M metagenome (IMG submission 21664)
CAGCATTGTCTCTTCTTGCGTCACAAAGCCTTATGGTTTTGAATTGCTGACATTGCCAAGTGTTGCTTTATTTTTTGACTGAAGATGGATTAAGAATGATCCGAAACGTCTCGAAATGAAACATGTATAGTTTTTTGAAGTTTTTTTTAGTGTTGATGAAACTGTTAAGTCTATCCCAGTTTTATGCTCCAAAATTTGAAAAACACTATTTGCTAAATTTTTGTAAATTTCTTCAATATTTCGTCAGTAACCTGGTTCGATTTCCCGCCTTGTCCTACTGAGCTGATGACGTCATACTGACGTGTCATGACCCACATGTCCACAGGACGAGAAATGGGAGAAAAAATGCGCAAAGATTTTCGAAACCAGTCGCAGCGTCATCAACGCACTGAGCAAGGCCGAGTACGCCGAGCTTCCGCTTCGACTTTTCTTGGACGGAGCGCTGACCGCGTCTGACCTCGGCTTCGAGAACCACGAAGCGGTGGCGTACGAGTTCATTTCTCAGGTGGGATGAGCAGGTCGATGCAGTGGCTTACCGAGGTATGGCGCCCGAGGCAAGAAACAAGTTTAACGCCCCCATGTCGAACTGAGGTCTTTTGGGAGTAAAATGTACTGTATCGAAAAAAGTGCTTGCGACATTGATGGGACTTTTCGGTGTCCACATACTGATTCGGCACCCGGGACATTGTGCCCCCTTGCCTTCCTCGTTACGCCCCAGGCTCCATGCACAGGTGCTTGGAGCGTCATGCCTGGGCACTAGGGGGATAATAGTGGGCAGCTTTATGGTGAACTACATGAATTTCGTAAGAAAAACTTCATTTTTCGATGTAGTAAAGACGTTGTAACGTTGCATCTGCAATTTTATAGAGTTTCTGATGTTGATCTATTAATAACCCACGTCTTTAAGCCTGTTTTCAAAATTTGAAAATGTTGTGCAGTTGAACCTTGTCGCTTCTTCGTGACAGTGCAGTATTCGACAACACAAGCTCTTATCTTCATGAAGAAAGTCACTGGGATACTCATAAATTGATTCTACTCTCAGGCATTCTCGATTTACGAAGAAGAGATCGCCGACTCTCGAGCACAGCTAGCGGCTGTTATGCTTCTAGTCAGCACTGTTGAGCGATGCCACTGCTTTGGTGAAGAAAGTCACGCCCCCCTGCGCACGCAGTGTGCCCACGCCGCCTCACGCCTTTTGAAGAAACCTGACCAATCGCGGGCCGTCGCCCATGTGGCCCACTTGTTCTGGTCCGGCCGCACTCAGGAAACGAAGGGAGAAGAGGTTAGTTGTTGTGAGTGTCATTAAAAAGAATGTCGTCCGCGGCATACGTCGCATATTTTCCAATGTAAATATGCTTAGCACAATGTTGTGCGTGCCAATACTACCGCAGCTTTCCCGTTCTTGCTCTGCTCCGGTACAGTTAAATGGTGCAATTTCTTCAGTATTTGTGCCCACACCGCTGGTTGTTACACTGTGCGTCCTGGCATTGGTCGCTGTTATTTAGACTCCCATGAGTCCGCTTGTATTTAAAGCAAAAGTGTGCCTGAAGCAAGTAGTTAAGTGCGTTACTCGATGCGGAATCTTCGTAAAGCGAGTTCCTTGTCATGATTACGTCAAATATACACACGTATTGTCCAGAAAGCAGTTATTTGCAACTGTGCAAATGCATTGAATCCTTCAGTCAGTTCAACTCAATCAAATTTCTATCGAAAAAAAGAGATCTCTTGCCTTGTTTTTAATTGGCTCTAGTCTGCAGTGACCGATGCTACGCTGATAGTGAGAAGTGGGAAAATTCATTGCAGGCGTGTAATGCAGCAGTAATACTTCCTTATCGTTTGCAGTAATACTTCTTAATAAGGTCATTTTTTGTGTAACTTTGCGAAATATCTGCCGACTTCTGGTGTTTTAACAACTTCGGAGCAAACAAAAAAAGCCGGAAGGCACTTTTCATTTGTCAGTTATCGTATTCGTTCAGTGCGGCATGGTGATGCAACGACACAGGTGCTTGCTGCACGCACTGAATTCCTTCCGGCCCTGGTTGATTCGCACACGCTGTGTTGCGACGCATACGTCCGGTCTCTGACGTTTTGCGTGACGTCAGCAGGAGATCCATGTCTGGCAAAATGTCGCGTTTTAATTTTATTCACGACAATTATTTCCGGTGACTCTCTGCTTGGAGAGCTCGCTTGCCTGTAAAGCAAAAATGAAATAAGCGCTGGTAGAAGTTTGAACTAATCATTGTTTCAAAATGTGGAAATAACAAGAGACCTTATGAAAATCACGGCCAATGAAAACGATACAAACGGCATATTGTTGGCCGTTATTTTCATTATAAGGCTATTTAGCACTTCTGCTTTTCGTGAACAAGAGGCCTTATCTTGGGATTTAGTCAACTATTTAGTGACCACATGCGACATCTTAGGTGGGTAATGATTGCTGACAAAGAATCCCTAAATCGCGCGAATCTCATACCTGTGATGTGAAGATGACACCTACGGCTTTATCTTGTTGATTTCCATCGTTAAACAAAACGAGGGAAAATTAGTGCCAATTTTGTGAAAGAGTATTGAGCGTGAGTTTTTTGGCAACTTGGGCAACGTTTTTGTTACTTCGACTCCACTCGACCCAAGTACTGCCATGGTCGCACTCATCTCTGCACCTTCATACATGCAGACAACTTTTCCTTAAGACCGACTGCATCTTATAAAGTACCGGCAGTTGCAATTATTTTATGTAGTCAAATGATCATCGGCCTTGGCAATCGTAGAAAATAGCTGCGGAACCTTTGCTTCCTTTTCCGTATTAAATCAGGTCAGGTGCGTGTCATATAAGGTTAATTCGCGTTGGCAAGGTAGTCTCCCAACAAATAGTTACATGCAAATAATGCTTGGACGCGAATATTGACAGCGAGCTTTGGTTAAACGATTACGTACAACAGAATTGTCGCAACAGTAAGGCCTGGATCCAGCATACGTGGCGCAACGTCCGTAATCCTAAAAATGTTCACGCATTGTCAGCCTACAGATTTTAGATATATGAAAAGCAATCCAACCTATTTGTGGGATGTTCGGTAAGACGCGGTAACAGCTGGTGAAATGTCTTCAGTGATTCGAGGGTCGAAGTAGGGGCGCACCGAGTTTAGATGGCGCCCGGGGTAAGAAACAAGTTTGGCGCCCCATGTTCAAGCATGAAGTCTTTTGGGAGTAAATGTACTGTACTGAAGAAAGCACTTGCGACATTGTTGGGGCTTCTCGACGTCCGGGGTATTGTTCCCCCTTTGCTTACGCTTCTGGGTCGACTTGGCCAACTCGGGGTGTTGGGATAGATTTTCGTGTTTTCCACATCCTGCAGATTTGTCGCACGAATCATAAGAACGTCACGATTCAAAAAGTAAAACAAAGTAATTGGTGGGCACGGGTCAAAAAAGCTGTAGATAAGTTAGAGGCTTTGCTATGGTCTTCAATATCGTTGCTGTGTATGGCTTCATGCGCCCAGAATCGCGTGTAAGCCAAAAATAGACTTTAGCTTATTTTTGGAAGCTTCTGTTGCCGAGTTTTTTCAAGGCTTCTCGCTGTTGCTCGTGAAGTTCAGCTGCGACGATAACCACGCAGAGTGGCGCACTGGCTATTCTGACATTGCAGGTAGTTTTAAAACATTCAACGACAACAATTTTCCATAACTGCGCCAGCATAACTCGTGGACGACTAACGGCGAGCCTCGTACGTTGTTTGGCGTCATCAGCGCCGATCTTTCACCGAATGGTTAAACCACTGGTCATTCTGCCTTTTGCCTACGACATGATTTTCTACGGTACGTGAAGCCGTTGATGCGACATGGAGCTGCACACGGCGGATCCGACTTTTTACTCGGTGGTGTTAGTTGATTGAATGCCAAAGGGGGAAATGACGTGGCGTAGCCTACAGCTAACTGACAGTCATTCTGGCACTAGACATTTCCTCGTCTAATTCTCGCCATTTCCTATTTGCGGTTTTTGGATGTACGCCGACAGAATTATTGAAATTGTCGATGTCGATATTGCACACATATTTCGTGGGATTTTCGCTAAATCGCCCTGCTGAGGTCAAGCTGAAATCAACAAAATGACGGAAAAGGTTCAACACGGTCCAACGAGTTGAGAAAAACGTCCAAACAGCGCATGATTAGCCAAAACAACGCAAACCGTGATTGTTTTCAAATTTTGTGGACCAAAACAACAGTGATGAGTGCGGGAAACCGGGGTTCGGCGAATTCCCGTCGGTGTAAAAAATATGAAAATCAAGCGAATAAAGCAAAGCAAATCATGGCAGTGGCAGCTGAGGAATCAACCAACGAAAATTTGGGCATAGTTCCTCAAAATGGTGATGGCAAAAAGTTAAGCAAGGTATAGTGATATTCTTGCCTGTTGGCAAGAGGCATTTTTTGCAAGAAACCAGCTTTGTGATGGGCCAAACGTGGTGACTATTTTTTGGCTTCTCAGTTCTTTGAGGTGCCAAACTCAAGGACAGGCAGTTTAACCGCACCCCTGTCAACCTTTCCTGAACGCTTACACGTCTATTGTTTCTTTGCGTCTTTCATTTATTATTAAATGAAAAACATCCGGCACTGTGACGTTGATGCATACTTGCAACACGACGTACAAAGGTTTGAAAATGGCAGTCGCGAAAGGTTCTTACATGAACAATAAAGGCACAATATATGAAGTTTTCGCACGCAAACGTACAAACTTGGAAATGTGTTCTATCGTACTCATAGTTCAGGCAAAAATTTGTGCAGCACATCAGTTTTTTAAAAACATAACCATCAAATGAACGTGGAACTTATTTCGGGCAACAGAACTTAAGATCACTTATTGCTCGTTTTGTGTCCTCCGTTTTCATACGTGGCATCGAATTTTTTTTCAAGTATTGTTGAAACTCAGTAACATTTGCAACTGCGCAATATTTACACCGCTGTCTGAAGTACGTTAAAAAGCATGACATAGCGAGTTAGGCAAGGGCATTTGACCCCCACGTGTTCGGTTGTAAGTAAACACTCTTCTCAGTGAAGTTAATGATGCAGTTTCAAATACATAGCGCATTATGCTGAGTTTTGGTCAAATTAACTTGGTACTGCATGAAACTGAGCAAAGTGACAAATGTAAGCATGTTAAAAAATCTCTGCGAAACGTTCTCATGTAAAAATATTATAGGCGACACATGTGTTAAAACAATATTTCTTGGTCGGATTCACTTGGTAGTTACTGCTAACACAGAACGTCATTTGTGAGTGACACATTGTTGCTGACATATTTAAACAAGTGAGCTGTTTCAAACAGGACTTAAGTACGCGTTTTCATCTGACCCCCGTCTTTTGTTTAATTCGTCCTTTTTTCCATCTTCGCCTTCTGCGTCACTAGACATGTTCGCATACTTCGTCACGTTAGTCTCGATAGGCACGTCTTCGTAAATCACACCCTCGTCATGAAAACTGGGTTCAATATGAGCGGGATTCGTGTGGCCGTCGCCCTCACCAAACCCGACGGCAGGCGGTGGATTCACAACGCTGTCACTAAACTGCGGTCCTTCTGACTGGCTCCGTTTGGTTGAAGCTGTCGGCTTCAACAGCGTTTCCCATATCCAATGCGGTTCACTGTCATCTCTGCGCGTAGAAAGCGAGGTGATTTGTAGGATTTAAAATCAGTCAACAATTTCGTGCACAAGTTTTCAAGGTCCCATTACAGTATTACTTCCGGTGTCAAACTCTTGCTGTGTTTCATAGACTATCGAAGGGACTAGGCCAGTGCATTCGTTCCGCGTCGATGCACACACTGATTTTAGGCTATGAAAGGTCATTCGGGCGTTTCATAGCATTGAAAAGGTAATTCGGGCGTTTCACACTGACAAAACTCCGGAGTGTTGATATTATACAATAGACTTCTATGACGTCGTACACGGTGTCTAGGAGTTTTAGATGTCCCTGAATTGATCGTTTTTTAATTCAATGACAGAGAGCCTAGCAAGGACAGTGTTGTTTGACCAAGAATGCCCCTACAGTAGATGTAAATTAACTGGTTTGTTCCTTCGTCCTACCTCGTGTTGAAAAAGTATGTCTTTATTTTTCAAAATTATAGTCAACGTCGTTGGGATATCGATAGGGAAAATGGTATTAAAGTGGCAAAAGTCGAAATCTCTTACAACTTTTGCCACTTTAATACCATTTTCGCTATTGAACGAAACAATGATGTACTTTGTCCATAACGGGATACTGCTTCTCTTGTTCGCCATTACACGCTACTCCACCAAAACTGTCAATCTAACTGACTACGATAGCAACAATCCCAGATACAGTAAAACTCATGTAAGGATTTCCTAGACTGCTGCTGAAAGCGCAATCCTTAGTTCTATTCACGACGGTCACGGCTATTCGGTCATAAAGGTTTGCGTGGCGGCTCCACATACAGTATCCGAGTTTATACTTCAGGCTGTAAAGAAAACTTGCAACTGTTGTTACAAACGAACAACTATTCTGCATGGGCCGCGAAAAGCGTCGCTACAGGTGAAGTAACGATATAGCCGAACACGAATGCACGTAAAAGATAGGAATTCTGCCGGGACCGACGAAAAAGCGTCGTTAAGGATAGGCGAACTGTCGTTATAATCTGTTGTGCATCGTTTTTCTTGTCGGGTTGTCGCGAACGGTAACCAGCACCGCCTGGTCGGGCTACTTTGTACATTAAATCTTGCAACGACACACATCTTTCCTCTCACTGTGACCGACTCATTATTTTTTAAACAACAAATAAGTAACTTCTAAAAGATTTACTTACGAATTGGCCACAACGTAGTAGGACACAAGGGAAGCACCGTAGATGATATAAATCAGCGTCGTAATCCATTCCAGCACTGCGACTGTTATGCCCGGTGCGCGTGGCCATAGTAGGTACGAGAATGTGTAGACCATGAAAACAATAGCGGCAATCAGATGCAATACTCCGAAACACAAAGCCATTAAAAGGTCGCCTTTGTCCGGTTGGCGACGAAGTTCGTGAGTTGTTAGATTGATCAGATACGAGGCCAGACTGAGCGCCCATGTGCCTACGGCTACCCACATAAAAAACGAATAAGCTCCAGTGATGGAGAAGTTGTACGCCGAAGTCGCAACGATTCCCCACGCTCCGCCACCAAACATAATCACTAGTAGCTTCAGTACTCCTTCGGTGCTTGCTGTATAATCCTTGTTCCAAAGGTCGCAGCGAACATATTTTTCTTTAGCCATTTTAAACAAAATCTACAGTCTGAAAAAATAAACACAACTTTAGTGAGAGCAGAAAAACAGCAGCAGCGATCAATACATCGTCGAAAAATGTCACAGCAGGTATGATTGCTGTCTACTGGCTGGGCTGCTAAAGCAAAATGACTTGTAGCCTGCGTCACACGACTGTCGATTACTGCAGTCTTTTTCTTTGTCAGTGACAAGTTACTTGTCAAATCGCTACTCTCGCTTAGTCAAGGAACTAGTGTCCAAAGAGGCGACAAAGTTGAATCAATCAACGAACTTTTTTTTTCAAATTTGTTGATCGATTCAATTTCATCGCTTTTGTAGAGACTACTTAATTGAAAAAAAGATATGTGCGAGTCTGAATCATCGCAAAGCGATGATGAAAGCACGACCCATTTCGGCTGATTCCTCGAAAGCTTACAGCAAACCTAGAGCTTTTAAGCCTCACTCTCAGTCAAGCACGGAAAAGCGCTTCAATATGTCCATATGTGTTGATTTACATGCCGCAAATTCCACGTCGACTCTAACACAAAATTTGTTACAATCTAATGCGCCCTTTGTTTGCTGTCGTCTTTTCAGATGCGCGATTCCAAGCGCGTTATGGAATGCTTGAAGAAAGCGATCCGCACGGCAAAGCAATGCATGGAGACCGCTGTACAGTTACAGCTCTTTGTTGAAATACTCAACAAATATATCTACTTCTACGAACACGGATGCAAAAGCGTAAGTAAAAAGAAAAAACGCTTTGCTCACTTTGTATACAGGCCTTCAAAGCTGTTTACAATTACTTGTTACGGGGTATAAGCTTCACAAAACAAAAAGCGCTAGCGGAGCGACATGCAGGGTAATTACTCAAGCGTGTGTCAAAACAGCTCAGTGCCCGTTTTGCACAGCTCTATACTACTGTGATTTGCTGTTCGCATGCATCATGTCTGCTGGTAAACTGGAATATAACATCTTAATGTTAATGAACTGTTGAAATGCCGTCGCCATGTTTTGTCGGTCAGTATGGGTTCACTTTTTCTCACAACCTGTTGGATTGGATGCCACTGCTGCAGAACGATGTATTAGGTTGAATCGTTTCATAAAAGCGTGGTTAGAATAGGGTTGCCACACGTCCGGATTCGATGTTAAAATCTGTGTCCGGAAAATTTTTTAAATGCTCTTTAATGTCCAGAATTTTGACAGTTAGTAAATTGCGCTAACTTGAAACAACGTATATGTGCTGTGAAGATGAAAACTTCAACTGTGGATCGGTAGTGGCAAGAACATACTTTAAAATGTCGTTTAGCGCTTGTTTGTTATCGAGAAAAGTAGATATTGAGACTGTCAGGAATTTTGCCTCTTCAGATATGGTAACCCTAGGCCAGAACTACTGCGTACGGGCGCTCAATGGCTTCTACGAAAGTCTCCGCCAAAAGTGGTAACAATAAGGTTTGGGTGGCTAATGTCATTTTACGAGAACTCATCGTTCCCAAACAAAAGGGTTCTCCTGTTCATTTCAAAGGTATGCAGAACCCACGGAAACAGCAATGAATCGCAAGCATTCTTCCAAATCTGGAATCAGACTTCGTTCTTTTACATAATTGTTCACCATTACAACAGATCACAGTGGAGCTCCTCAATCAACTGATCCAAATGGTGCAGAACGATATGAAGAACGTCGAGGAAAGCGACGAATGCCAGATAATCCGCACACACTTCGACAACACCATGAGTCACATTCGCGACAGAATCGCCCAGAGCGTCACTGAAGGCGAGGAAAACATATACGAGGGAGTGGAGGTTTAGGACGCGGGGCTTCGATCATAAACAGTGAAAAGGTTCCAGACTTTGAAAGGTGCCGATCTCCGCCGAATGCTCGATTTCACGATATTGCTCGATCAGTTCGTCCATCGACGCTAGACTTTCGTGGAAAAGCTCGGCATCGAACCCGTCTACATTTGTGTAATGGTGCATGTGCGCTTTCCTGCTATAGAGCTTCACGTATCGTTCCCTTAGTTCCCCGAATGATTTTCGAATGCAGGTGTTGTTTGCCAAAGCGAGGAGGGAGTATTGCTGACCCATCGGTGGGATACTGAAATTGCATGCACAAAAATATCGTCAGTAGGTATTTTTTCGGCAAAGCTTTCCCTTGAGGTGTACTGCATCTACAAGCGAGTTACAGCGTGCTATTCCATTCTTAGATCACTTGCAAGTTGTTAACCTACTTGCATAAGCCTGTTTTCCAACCTTCCTGATTCCAACCGACAAACTGGAGATTGCGATTCAACCGCTGGATGTTTTTGTAGATGTCAGACGTGCGCACAGTTTTTCCTCGCGCTATCAGTGCGCATGCTAAGTACAGGCTGTGGCGAGGGTCGGCCATCATCAGCTGGTAATCCTGAAAAAAGCGTGGCGACGTCACAGAAGTGTCGACACCGCTATTGGTCGACTTCAGCCGAATCGCTCAGCATCATGATTTTAAACTAACGAGTTTTTCGACTTCCTTACTTTGGTGAACAAGTCGTCGAAGGCTTGGTTTAGTTTTCGCGGCGGCAACGCTACATCTTTTGAAATATATAGTGGCGAGATGCTTGACGTCAAGTAATGCAGCTTCGGGTATGGCACCAAGTTCATCGCAATTTCGTTCAAATCGACGTTGAGAGAACCCTGCGCAGCCAAAGAAATGCTCGTCCAATGGTCTTTTCGTGATTAGCGCTAACGATGTTTTAAATTTATATGATTGTGCAATAAACCGCAACTCACGAGCATGTTCATGTTGTACCTTCTGCTTGTACATTACCTCGAAACGAGATGAGCTCGTCATGTTTAGGATCACATTTGCAACAAGGTTATTCATCGAATCGAAGGGCTTGTCTGTCTTTTTAGTTGGGTTAACAGGATTGACGTGGACCCCTCTGGTTGCCTGCAAGCAAATACGTAGGGTACAATGCTAACAAAACTTGTAAAGACATTATTTTATGATACACCTCTCCTTATTTCTAGATGATTTTGTTGGTGTTTGTTGCAAATAGTTGTAAGACAGCATTCCTATGCATAGAATAGGGATCGGCAACTTTTCCCTAGTAGCGGGCCAAAAATTAATCAACAATAATTCCGTTCCCTTCGCTGTTTTTCACAAAATACAGTGTGGTTTCTCATAAGTATGCAATACAAGAATTTGCAAGGAGGGCAGATTCATAAAATATAATACCAGTAGGCGGGCCATCCAATTATTACAATTTGTAAAGGGGCTGCGTGCCGTAGGTTGCCGACCCCTGGCCTAGAATACTCAGGAAACGCAAATCAGGAGTCTATGTTTCATTACAACTGTACAAATCTCATGCAAGCCATTGGCACAGAGTTGAAATAGTTTTTATTACTCTTTTCCTCAGCTTTCCACGCCGTATCAGCCGTTAAACACCTTTTCTCTTTGTAGCTACCCTGTAACCACTTAAACACAATTCTGACAACAGAAACTCAAGTTGCACAATCACCAACTGCACTTTATTGCAAATGTTGATCAGTGATTGGTTGTTTATGGGCAAAACGCAGTCAGCCATTTCTGTCAATTTGTAGGTGGCCAGGACACTGTTGTACGGCGATGTGATAACGTCGTCGTCAGCAGATGGATAAACAGCACAAACAAAACGGTAAACTTCCGGATATTCGTCCTGAAACAAAAAACATATTTTACTATCGCGGACACACATCTGACGTAGCAATAGTACAGGGTGACCCAAAAAGATGTGTACCCATGAAAATTTCAATTGTGACTTTGATTAAAAAGCTATTTATTTCAAATTACAACCACACA
>JGI24158J21664_10012900_pt1 | contig 11057 bp, 11 predicted proteins | sample Ectturendosymbi3_FD_21664 | JGI IMG/M metagenome (IMG submission 21664)
CTCTGAACAAAGCTGGAGGCGCAAAGAACCAACGCCACGTCGCAAACAATCAACGCAAGCCAAACAATTAACGGCGCGCAACAAAAATGCACTCGCGCCCGTGACACTAAAAGAAAACAAAATAACGCCAAATAGGACATGTGGTTCCCAAACTTGTTCGAGCCGCCAAATCAAGCGTATCAAGGTAGCGGTTACGTCTTATTACTCCCAATATTTTGTAGTGATCGCTCAGAATATAGAACAACATTGTGGTTTCGGTTCCGCATTAACCCCCCGAACAATCGCATATTACCCTTGGGAAGGCCCTTGACTAGGTGGGGCACAGGGGAGGAGAAGCCCCCCTAGAAATTTTTCCCTCCCCCTGGAAAAACGTGTTGCAGCATTGCTTAGAAGAAAACAGTTGTGTTAAACCAGGAGTTCCCAACCTTTTTCACTTCTGCACCCCTAAAAGATTTTTGTTCTGATCTTGTACTCTCTTTCAAACTTTTAGAAATGTAATTAAATTTTTATTATGCGAAGAAAATTAAATACATGGACAAGGAAAGATGACACAAATTAACATTTGAAAATACTCTGAAAAAATGATATCTTGCTTGAAATACCGTATTTACTCGATTGTAAGCCGCGGCTTTTAAAGCTTTTTTTCATCATTTTGTGCGGCTTACAATCAAGGGCGGCTTACATTGTTTTTTTCTTTATCTTATCGAAAAGCTCCAGATATGTCCAGTTTTTCCTTGGCTACGTTTTGTTGACCAAACTCTTTTTTCATATTCTCTTCTCTTCCGCACCACGTGCACAACCATCACAGAAGGGATTACGGTGAACAGAAGGCAATTGTTGTGGTGCAAGCATCATTACCAGGGTTACCAATGACGCAAAATGTGCTAATCCACGAAGGTATCTCCGACGAGGCTTAGGTAACCTATGTTCAAGTGCGGCTTACAATCAAGCACGGCTTACAACTAGCGTTGCCGGATGGTCCGCATTTCACTGGCCTGGCCGGTCTTTTACTGCTGATTTAGCAGAGGCCGGTATTTTGAAAATCACTGCCTGAAGCCAGTATGTTGAAAACAAATAACTTTCCGCAACTTCAAACAGAACTAACGCAAAATTTATCAAATTATAATGGGTCCAGTAGTGAATCTTGTCAGGACAGATGTTTCAGCGAAGTTTATTTGCTGCTGTTGACTCAAACCTTAGTGCGATTACACTCCGAAACGTAATGAACCAGCCAAAATAAGGGTAACTTTGTGGCTTAACAATACTGATCGTCTCTGTGCTTTCCCTGTGCTGCTTACGAACTACGACATAGCTTAGATCTGGCGCTGTTGACAAAATGGACGGTATTTTCACAAAACGCATGTGGCAACTCTACTTACAAATAAGGGCGACCTACAATCGAATAAATACGGCATGCACAAAAGAGTGAAATGAAAAGGCTGACTGCTAAAGGTGTGCTAATGTATTCAATTCAATGACTCTTTTGTTCCTGTTTCCTGTTCGTGAGTTTTTCAAAACGTGGAACTATGTTGCTGATAGCTATACGCATGTCTGCCTGTGCATTCACGCAATTTCCATATTTTGTCTTAATTGACAAGAGAATGCTAAATCTTGTCTGGCGTAGGTATGTTGTCGCAAATGGAATGAGCACAGGCAGTGCAGTTTCACAAAGTCTTGGGAACATAACCTTAGCTGAGCACCAAGTCTCTGCCAAAGTTTTACTCTTAAATTATATTTCAAGAGCACGATTTGAACGCAATTCTAAGAGATCTTCTTCCAGCGTACCACGATCTGAGATTTTATCCAAATTGAAGGATCATGGATTTACTGTAAAATCTATTTTTCAAAAGTTTCTGTCTTCCCTGCTTCAAAATATCTATCACAGCACTTCGAAATGAGCTAAATATTTTCACAAACACTAGGAATCAAAGTCGAATATTCACTGTCATCGACTTTCTTTAACTGATCGAAAATTGGAATAGATCCCTCTTTTCTCTCATCAACACCACAGAGACAACTTATTTTTGAACGCATTTAGCTTTTCATGCCAATTCAATATTCTTGCGTTGGAGTGATGAACTCCGATCATTAGTACGAGTAAATTTGTCAGTCACTCTCATACCCTACAATTAATTAAATTCTTGCGATTCCAACTCTTCAAGCAGATCACAGTGACGTTCCTCCAGGTCCAGAAAGACTTTGATTTGTTCTCGCAGTTCGAAGAAGGGGGGTCAAACTCTCCCATGTGAGAGTCGGCGGACTGGTGTGGTAAAGTAAAACTATATTTTTACTTCCAAGATCTTCACAAAGTGTCTTGAAGAAGCGGTGATTTAGGGTACGACCCCTAACCCAGTCGATGGCAGGGGCGTAATCAGGGCGCAATTCCCCGGTAGCCGAATCACTGCGGAGGGCGTCGAATGACTGAGTGGGGCGGCGAAAAGTCCCAGCAATGTTACAAGTACTTTCTTCAATACAGTAAATTTGCTTCCGAAAGACCTTAGGTTGGAACACGGGTGTGCCAAACTTATTTCTAGCGAAATGAAAAACATTGCTTAAAAGGATTACTTTTTTGATAAAAGTATACATTTTTCTCTGTAACGGACAACTACAAGTTGTTGACCAGCTAGGCGGTGCTGCTATACATCAGCATATTGGCGGGAATTGAGCTGTTTGGGCCAATCATGGCCGAGCTGCTCGTGTGACAGAGCTGAACGTGCGTTGCTGCGATACGGTGTTTGTTTTGCGGACAGAGAGGGCTGAGCGGGAAGTGGGAGTAAAAAACTGCAAAATGTGGAGTGAAAACGTAGTGAGGGGTGAAAGCGCGACTCCCAGAGAAGGGTTGCGCGGCAAAAAGCGAAATTTCGCGACTTTTCGGGTTGGCTCGTAAAACGGAAGTGACGAAGATGACGTCTCGTTAAGCCGAAAAGCAATCGTTTTGATGCTTTTTTTCTTTTCACGGTTTTTGATAAATTTCGCTACTTCTCCACAGTTCCCTTTACCAGAAATACCATAACTCTCTTTTTCCACCCTCAACCTGGCTGTCCAGACAATATCTAGCAAAATTCCTATCAAGATTTGCTAACGCCCAGTATAAATTAACGCAGGGTTCCCAAACTGGGGTACATGTAGCCCTAGAGGTACATTTGCCTCTCTGAAGGGCTACATTTAAGGTTAGCAATAGAAGGGAAAAAATATGTTTACATTAATAACAGTTTTTTAAAGGAATATGTTAGATACCTAGTAGTGACTTGTAGGGACCCGATATCTCTGATTCTAGGGACCCGAATCGGGTCCCTAAAACACCTTTAAAAAAAGCCTGATAATAACGTATAATTCATTTCGAAATATTTATATCAATGAACATTGATTGTTTTCAAAATCATTATGTGCTTATTGTTAAACACATTTTTGTTATTTTCCCCAGTCTTTTTATCTCAAGAAAGTTTAGGGATACATGATATCTGTCGAAAAGCTGAAGGGGTACATGGCCAGAGAAAGTTTGGAACACCTGAATTAAAGTAAATAACAGGTTCGACCACCGCTAGGTGGCTTATTGCTTAGCAACAGTATGCGAAGAAAGGTGTTAAAAACTGCTGTTTATTTGCTTATGCACATTTGTTTTTCATCGTGCAAAAATCGCGAACGGTTTTAAACATCTCCATTTTGACTTTTTCATTCGACTTGCATGTTTTGTGGCCTTGCTGGATTTCCCAAATATAAGATCGGACGACGGCTGAGAAAATGCAGCAGCCGCTGCTTTTAACGTGAAGAGTAACTGTGCAACGTTTAAAGAGAAGTTTGTTATGAAGTCATAGAAATTGCCATTGTTTTTTTGCAAACGATACCATGTTAACATAATCTGATTTTTTTCTATTTTCGCCTCTGATACAATGTTTCGCTTAATTCCTGATGTGTTTTTGTTTTTGACAGTTCTTTCTTGGACCATCGGTTGTGCCACACGCCCACAGACTTGGCCAAATGGACGATTCTGGCCCATGTTTCCTGGGCGCTCGTTGCCGGGGCGACGAGCATGTCGAAAATCAAGTTTTGCTAGTGGGGCAAGAGCAGGGGGGGAGGACATTCAGCCACAAAACCACCGTTGACAGTTTTCATAACATCCTTCGTCACTGAATCCTGCAATGATGTTGCTGAGGCTTTGTCGATAATACCGCTGTAACGGTTTAAGTCTATCTTCCTAATTATTCGAATGATGCAGGTTTATGTTGAAAAACACCGAGTTGTGAGTCGATTGTGTTCTGACAAACGTTCCCTGCGCCAAGTGGCGAAGTTCCATTGTTGCTGTAATAGAGACATGAAATTTGTCTGTCACTAATCTTTGTTTCTGCTGCCATAGCGGATGGTTGTCTTTTAAGTGCGGTGATCATAATAAGTTAATTATGCTGCGTAGCAACAATAAGTTATGTTTTCCGTGGTCATAAATAGCTTATCGCGTTTGAAGTTTAGAATTTTAAATACTGTTTGTTTTTAAAGTTCATTGAATACTGTTTATAAAGTTTATTATAGTTGTATAATACAGATTTTAAGTGAATCGTTGTCAAGGTGAAACACTTCATATCACTGGGTTTTAAAAAAGCGTTTTAATTTCACCACCATAAGACAGTATCTTTATTGTATTCTTCTTTCTTTCCTGCAATCGAAACCTGCTGCAATAGACCTCCGTGCTGATGTTCCAAAGCAGTGTTTCTCAAACTTTCCCATCTCACCTACCAACTTAAATATGTTTTTTGTTTGTTTATTTCTTTTCCTTTTTTGGATCGCATGTGACAGATTTATTTAATAACTGGCGGTAGACCGAAGCCTGAAAAAAGTTTTTGTTGGGCGGCTGAGGTGAACAATGCTCTTGCCCAAGGAGCTCTACGGCAAGCCACGCAGTAGCCGGGGATCGACCACACAACCTTTCAGTTTAGAGGTGCTCTTTCGATTGAGAGGCGGACACTTTGCAAGTCGCCGCTCTCATATTTGTTATTTATTTATTTATTTTTTGCGGACGCGGGATACTCTAGGGCTAGGCAATGAATAAAACAATAGATCTAGGGCTAGGCAGTGAATAAAACAATAGACGGCCTCCATGTGAACGAAATATACAAGTCTTTTGTGTACGTCAATGCAGGTGCAAAGTTTTGTCATAAAACACCGTGGACAGTCTGGACTGTTACATCATAAAAGGAGAACTGGGATTACCTAGTAGAAGTGTATGTCAAACTGCAGTTGTGATGCGATCAAGGTGAATAATGGGCCAAATGGGCGGACAAGAACTAGCGGATTTTCTTGATCGTGCTTTGGTTTACGTCCCCCCCAAAACACATTCATTGACCCCCAAGGGGTTCACGGACCCCGGGTTAAGAACCCCTGATCTGGAGCAAGCAGCATGTCTTGTTGGCCCGCGGCGATTGTAATATTCATTTGAACGAGTACCTGTGTGCAGTCTGTGAACTTTGATACTGCCGTACGTTACTGNTTTTATTTATTGNAATAAATCCTATCTTGCGGTAGAAAAGATAAAGTGGTGATTCTAATCGCTTCGCGTGTGAGTGTGCGTGCTCGTTCGCGATGGTTCTCGCAGCACGCACGAGTTCTTGCGTGCCCAACCACCTCCACGCCAATTGTTGCTGAACTGTATACGAACATAGGCGCAGCCAAGGAGACGATGCCCCCCAAATGTCTACCACATTTTGTCGTTTGATGCTTTGAAAGGCGGTTTCTGTGTCCCAATAAACTACTGTTGCTACCCCCTTAAAGTCAATATTTGGCTCCCTCCAGAATTTTGGACTGGCTGCGCTATGCACTGTACGAAAGTCGTACATACGCTTTAATCTTTCTGCAGATGTCGATGTGCAAGGTCAGCCGGTTGTGAATTAACGTTGCTCGTTTTTTTTTTAATTTGCCACAAAAAGACAATGAGCTTGTTCTGGACAATGCCGGGAAAGCTATGAAAAGGATCATCGGTGTGTGGCATGCACTTATCGAAGAAACCTTAAAACGTGGAAATATTTTGCTAAACTTTCAACAAAACAACATGGTTGTTTAATGAGGGCACCTCCTGGCCAGTCTCGACCATCCGGATTGGGGGGGGCAGGAAAAAATATGGTGCGGTCCTGTGATTGAGTTCCATTTGTGAAGCATAAAGCGATAACCCGTGTAATCTATGACATTACTTACAAAAGCACTGTGCAAATTGCTCGTGATGTCGAGGAAAGTGGTGATTGCGGTGCAGACCTGACCACAAAAGGTTGCATGAGCAAGCCCGTAGCGAGGTTTTAAACTTTTGTGGGATAAGTACATTTTAGGGGGAAAGATTTTTGTTTTTATTAAATCAAAACAAACTGACGTGGCAAATATAAATTTGGTGTCATTGCCCCTGAATGCCGCCCGTGGCTACGGACATGGAGCGTGTTTTAACCCTCAACAGACGCTCTATTCTCCCCAATGAAAGTATTTTACTAATCACTGTGAACCAGGCCCGTAACCAGCTTGGGACACCAGGGGGGGGCGAAGAGTTTTATGAGTGTGGCCCAAATTTTTTAAACTATGTCCAACGTATTTTTCCAGGAGAAAAATTTTCTAGGGGCTTGCCTCCCCTGGTTACGGGCCTGCTGTGAACTACAAAATACCCCAAAGCAAACGTACATTCGTACAACCTACCCCAAGCTGCAGCAATGAGTGCGTAGTCCACGACCATGTCAACTGCAGGGCCGTAACGAGATTTGATGGCGCCTGGGGCAAAAAGCAAGTTTAGCGCCCCCATATTCGAACCTGACATCTTTCTGAAGCAAATGTACGGTACTGAAGAAAGTACTTGTGGTACTGTTGGGACTTTTCGGCGCCCGAGGAATTGTTCCCCCCTGCCCCCTCGTTACGCCCCTGCAACTATATTTGGACGAAGCCAACCATTCAGAACCTGGGTGATTGATGTCTAGCAATAGACTTAAATTTTTCTGTCCAGTGCGAAACTTCAGGATAAGACTGATAAAATGTGGTGGTGCACTCAGCTAGAAAGTCTGTATCAGGGGCGAATCCAGGGGGAGTGATTGGGGTGATCGCCCCCCTAAAACCTACGAAAGTAACTTTATTCACCATTATTTTGTACAATTCGGAAAACAGCACTCTCGATATAAGGCCATTTTGTCGAGCGTTGCTTTGTCACAGCAGTGTTGTGAAGCATACTTCATCTCTTGCAGTAGCGAAGCCGTTATGCGACTTGACTGCCATATAATAGCATTACTGAAATCGCCCTCCTAACCTTAATGGCTGGATCCAACCCTGGTCTGTATTTTACGGTATCCTGACGTTTCGCATTTATACTGCTTCGCAGTAGCGTAGCTAGCCCAAAAATTTGGACGGGCGCCAAAATGTTTGATTTTAGGCAAATAACACTTGTTTGGGATACCGCCTCTCAAAGCACAAAATGACTGTATATCAGGCGTGGCCAAACTGCGGCTCTTCGTACGTTTGCATGCGGCTCTTTCAGCTTTCCGAAAAATTCATGTATTTGTTTTTTATTTTTTATTTCTGTTGCAAAGTGTAAAAATGTTGTAAAGTGGTACTGTGGTAGTTAGCGTGCGGTACAGTATTACTTTTGCAAATCGTTCCAAAAAGAATTATGATGTCACAGAAGCGTAGATTGCGAATAAATTAGTTTTTTAGATTTTTATGTTGCGGCTCCTTATAACTTGGGTTTTACGATATGCGGCTCATACATAGAGCAGGTTTGGCCACCCCTACTATATATGTTCTAAAAATTTGCGGGGCATGTTCCCCTAGGACCCCTCTGGCAACGCCTATGTTGCTTCGCAATAACTTTGGCCAATCAAATGAAACACTCCAAAGAGAGAATTTCACAAAATGTTGGAAGCTTGCAGCTTGAGAACAAGAACGCCTGAAAACAAAAGGGAGCTTGCCCCAGACAGTTCAACTCTGTGCGAAAAAGTCAGTAAATAATAGTTCATTCTCCAACCAAACAGTTTCAGAACTTTGTTTCATGATCGTCTATTAATTTTACTTTACTTATTCCATTTAATAAGAACGTAGTTGTTGAAACGCTATGCTGTGATTCAGGGACTGAGCGTGTGGGGGGGACATGCCCCCCAACTTTTGGGCAAGGGGGGACACAGTATTGTTTGTTCCCCCAATATTTTGTGATAAAAAATAATTTAGTGGCTCAAATTTCATGGTTATATATTACTGTTGGAAATCCGAAGCATAAAGCTAGGGAATCAATAAGAAAAATGGGCATTATCACTGGATTATCTATAGACACAGTGTACAGATTTACTATGTAAACCGACTGACTGTGTTGTGTAATCTGAATTAGCCAAATCAGTGTATACATAAACCACTGATTCTTGTCATATTCTGGTGATTCGAATTCCTGCGCTGGTCTGTAGCCTGCACTATACAGAACGCAGTTGCCACTGCTAGTATTTAACAAAAGGTCTTGTGTTTTTTTATTTGATTTGTGTGGTTCAGTGGTTCTAGTGAGACTCTTGTGGTTTTTAGTAGCAGTATATTTTAATTCGGAAGTGACCAAATTTGAATTGATTACCACAATATTTTAGCATAATTCTATCTATTTAAGCCCAACTCTCAGAAGCAATGTGTTTTCATATTAAATGCAGTGCTAGATGTAGTACAGTTGCACAGCACCAGTTGCTATACTACCACCATGGACGTAGCCAGGGGGGTACTTGAGCCATAGTCCACAAAATAGATCATTTCCATAATTTGCCCCCCATTTTGCCAATTTTACAAAATGGCCGTACTACGGTCGAGTAAACATGGTGACTAATGCTTGGCATTTACACGGTTGCAATACCAACGCAACTGCTACCTTGTGTATGCTTCGTTTAGGACATAGTAAATTGAACATAGATGGCCATTACAATCAGATCTGTCAATGTGGTGCTATTAAGACTGAAATTCACATGTTTCTTGAGTGTCCTTCCACCTGTGCGTCACGCCGAATGTTAACCAGAAATGTCTCTAAGATTCAAGTTGAGGAAAATGTGTTTTCCCACTCTGAGTTTTCTGCACTGAATCGAGCTGAACTAGTCGAAATACTTCTCTTTGGACACCCTAAGCTGTCTAAAAATCCGTCCTTACGCTTGTTTAAACAAACGTGTCCCAAAAATCCACCCTTTTAATATAACCTCACCGTTTAACACGTTTTCTGTTTGTGCTGTTTTATTTGTGTGTATGTGCGTCATTTTTCTTTTAAATTAATCTTTTGCGTTGCCAATGATCTCTTCAGGCTTTGGCCTGCCATCATTGACTGTTTGTTAATAATAGATAAATAAACATGGTGACGTCATCAAAACGCAAACAATAAAGGTTTGTCCCCCCCAAAGTTTTCTAGCAAACTCGGTCCCTGCTGTGATTTACACTCAAACTTGCTTTGTGCTATTCCAAGGCTGGTGTTATGTGACGTCGCACTAAAATCTTCAGGTTGGAGTGTAGAATGACGCCAATGCTGATTGATGTTATTTCTGTAACATTAGCTGTGTTTGAAAACGGATTTTTACATGCATGAGAAAATGTATTTGAATCGAAGAAAACGAAAAAATTAGGTTGTTGGCAAGGCACCATGTTTTAGATGCGAATTTATGTCACTTTCTCAGCTTTTAATTCGTTAGGTAAAAATACCACCTTTACCTTCCGTAGCATGGTACGCCTGAGGCTTGGCCAATTTTTACTTGGCGAGACGAGTGTGGTTGGTTCCTAACGATTGATGCTGTGGACGACATGTTTTTGCAAATTATACGCGCTGTCGGTCTTGACCTGGGGGCAGTTTTTTTTCAACAATTTAAAGATGAAGCAGTCAAGGTCAAGGTTCACAAACGAATTTTGTTCACACTGCCGCATGCACCTGGATATAGCGCAAGGCTCCGCAATTTTAAATATACAGTATCAAGTCCTCTTCGCATTGTAATGCGCAAACTTCGCTCACGAGCTGCTTGCGCAGTGAACATTTTCCCCATTCAAAGAAGATCATTTGAAAATGTTATTCGGCAATTGTTCAGGAATTTACGGGAAATATGCCGAGGATTTTGGAATCCACCCGAACAATATCGTTCTGACGCGAGGCTTTCCCAATACTTACATCAAGGAACACGCTTTTGGGAACTTTTCCGGAAGTCTAAATCAGGAGAAAAATTGCTCCTGGTAGCGGTCACTTCCAATCCCAGATCGAGCTGCGATCCGACTTTCCGAAACGCACGAAATCTCGGTACAGCACCGATCCAGGATTCGTCTGATTCGGGATTCGATCGCACTTTCTGAAACGCAATCACGGTTTGAATCCTGTATTACCCTCGATCCAAGATTCAATCCAACTTTCTCAATACCATCTTAAGGAAAATCAACAGGTAGTGTGTAGTTATTAATAACTTGAAATATAATTTTTCAAATCTTTTGACAATGCAGTTAAAGATTTTCACAAACTTTCAACGAAATGCTCCTGACAACTGGCCCTAACCTTTGCGACTGAGGGAAACGACGGAGAAAAAGACAAGGCAGTATATTCCAACATGTCGTTCGAATATACTGTGTATTTGTTTATTCGTTTTCCAGCTGAAGACCTTGCGCTTAATGCCTATCAGAGAGGTCTACACGATGAAATCTGGGCGTATAGGGCTTGTTCAAGCAGAAATGGCGTAATTAGCAGATGCAGAAGTGTATGAGAGGAAAGTTTGTATTTTGAAACGGCAACCACGCCAATGCGCGAGAGAACTCGCAACATTAGTAAAGAGAAGATCAAGATTAAGAAAGAAACGAGTAAGGAGGAGGCTGGTGTAAGCTTTTTTGGCGATGTCTGGACGCTACATGTATCACGTGCACGCAATTGCGTGCATAGGCCCACTACAGGTTAGGGCTGGGTTGCGGAAAGCTGTTACTTCTAAGCATTGAATGTTTAATGGCGAAGTTCCATACTCATCAGAACCAGATCTGGTTGGACGTTTTATCCTACTGTGTATGCTAGGTGAGTTGCAGGCATGTCGACAGCGCAAGGTAACTTCGCTGCAACACGTTTCATGAAATCT
>JGI24158J21664_10012904_pt1 | contig 11054 bp, 4 predicted proteins | sample Ectturendosymbi3_FD_21664 | JGI IMG/M metagenome (IMG submission 21664)
TTCCTCATTCGTTGCAACAGAAAACTATTGTAAATGGAATAGAAACATTTCAAAACGACTCGTGTGACATCACAAAACTACTGACTCCCCCCTCCCCCTTGTCACAATTTGTCACAAATCTGGTGACCCCCTTCCCCCGTTAGGGTGTGACGTCATTTATGGACGACCCCTAATTTGAAAGTTGCTTCCGCCAATAATCTCAACCAATGGCGTTTCCAAAACCCAAATCTTACTTTAAATTGCGACTGCATAAAATTCGTTGCAGCCAATCAAGCAATTTTGTCATTAACGTCTTGTTTGTTTTAATCCAAAAATGAGGAGAGCGATAGAAATACCTTTATCAACTTAAGCTTTTGATTACATTTCCGCTTCATAACAAAAATCAAAACACTTGATCATCAGAAAATACGTACAAAGCCATAAATTTTGACAGAAAACAATTCGAACATCTGCGAAATGTCGCGAAGACGAAGCAGTGCAGCGCATGAAATACTTTTCATGGAAACGCAAAGGTCAGCTTCATGACCAACTGCTATATTGCTGCTACATGCATGCTCTTACTCAGGACGAGAAACACACGCAAGCTTGTGTTCTTAGCAACACAAACAAGCGATGATCAACCTCTTTTCAAAACAGAGCGCTCTGGGCCTAAACATTGTGAGCAATTTTGTCTCGTGTTCCACATGCTGCTTGAAAACCATACTACCACTGGTCAGAAAAGCTAAGGAAATGTTATGAGCTCGCACTTTGCGCTGGTCTATTTTTCAAGTAAGGTAGTTGAGGAATATAGTTGCTGAATGTTCCTTTTGGGTTCAAAAGATGGCACTGGAATTTTTGAACATAAAAAATAAAAGTTGTAGACATTGGTCTTACGTCGCACAAACCAGTCCCGTCGCTACGGGGGATCTTTGGTGGCTAGTCACCCTAACAAAGTTCCAAGCCCCCCCAAATTGAAATATGAAACAGTGTGAATCAGTGGATTTTTGTCAATTTTTACAATGTCAGCCCTTCTGCATAAATATAAAGCCCCCCTGTTGAAGACTTTCTGGTGACGTTTCTGGCACAAACGTAACCTGACCAAAGGCTTGAAGCTAAATGAAGAAAACCCATCTTCGACATATGTACCGCAAGGTGGTACTAATCAAAGTGCTGTCACAAAAAAACGAGTGCAGACAACAGGCCACTTGTGTTTAAAAATTTATTGAATGATCAGTTTGGTTATAGCGAAGTGTTCGATGGAAACAGGGGACTTATGGAAAATATGTCGCATACATTAACGTTCGAAAAAAACAAAAAACAAAGCACCTACAGCTGATAACCAAGTCATGCAATTACCTTACCTGGGTACAAAACCTTTAAATGCTGTAATAAAAAACTCAATTCCTGGTAAGCACATCCATACTTGTTGACTATTGCTGATCGATGCGCCGCGAGGCCAAAACTTGCAAATAGTTTGTTTTGATCTTGATAACAAGCCGAGGGAAGAACACGACGACCAGTGAGTCGTGGACCTGCGTCAAGATCAATAAAGTCAAGGGCCAGCTGTGGCTATGGCCGTTACCGAAAGACTTTAAGCTTTTCAAGATAAGATTCCTTTGTAGAAAAGGAAACTGAAGACAGATAACATTGATCAGTTCCCAATGCCTGAAGAAGTGATCTCTTAAAGTCAAATCAATAATACTACCAAANCCCTGTCTCCTTCTCTGCACGCAAATANGTGCGAAAATGTGGATAGACTGCAGCAATCTTTCAAACGTTATTGCCCAGATGATCTGAACTTTGAAATGTGAATTCGTAATCAATTTCTTGCGAATCTACGTTTTCTTGGTGATGAAGATCTTTCCAAAGATGACCTTACTTAGTTGAAGACAGTGAAATTGCTAAGAAGTCAACTCAACTCGAAGATTCGTCAAGAGTTTTGGTGTTCCTTGGTACAAGCGTGTCCTCGCCTGGTAAAAAAAGACACGCATGGCTGTTCTTATTCCTTTTGCTTCAATTACCTACCAATGCCAGTCGAGATTTTCCGCTGTTATTATACTAAAAAGAAACAGCGGAATAGGCATGGGCGTCGAAAGTTTTATTCCAGGGGGAGGACAAATATAGGATTTTTTCAGGGGTAGCCAAAAGGATTTTCCAGGGTGAGCCAAAAATGGTGAAATTTGATTTTGCCCACTCGAAACTACGAAAACAGCCTTTTTCTGCTAAAAGTGTAAAAGGAAAATGTCAAATTTCAAAATCCAGGGGCCAAGGCCCCATCCCAGCCACCCTCTTTCAACGCCCATGGGAGTAAGTTGAATGCTAAAGAAGACATGCGTGTTGCTTTGTCATAAACCACCCCACAATTTTGTGTTCTTGTTGAAAGCAAGCAACAACAGCCTTCGCGTACAAATAAAGAGAAATTTATGCAAAGATGTTACGTGTGTTAGACATATTCGTACAAGTGTGTTTAGTGGTTTGCTGCAGCCCCGTAGTCGGGGGTGTAATATGCACCCATTCCAAAACGTTGCATCAAAATTTTTAGGTTAATCAAGTCTTTGATGTATAAGCCAAAGAAAGATTTCAGTGCAAATCAATGATACTGCTTACGCACGAAAGTTGGGCCGTTTATGAGAGTTCATTTTTCCGTTGCGTTAATGAAGTATCTACTAACCCTGGATCTATACAGCCATTTTAGCGTAATCGGTTGAGTACTTTTTATGATCCAATATGTTTAAATGGCAAAATTTAATCGTCGGGCAGAGGTTATGGCAAGCTTGATGATCACATTACCCTTTTAAAGATCTAGAACAGTGGTTGTTAACAAAGGGCGGCGTCAATAAATTTCCAGAGGGGTGCGAGCCCTTGCTTGCTATAAAACATGGAGGATTTGATCATTAAATTTACCAATAAATACATTTGTTTTTACAGCTTAGTTAAGGTCAAGGAGGCTTGAAACAAAGGAGAATTGCTTAAAGGAAGTGTGGTAGAAAAAAGGTTAAAAACCACCGATCTAGAATGAATGCTATTGTTGCTAAACAGTGACTACGGCGTATTACACAGTATAAGTATTTGAAACTGAATTGCTTCATGAGCAAAAGCTTGAGCTTCAAGGCATATAATATGTATGTCATCGCCATATTCACGTATTGAGTTTTATAATTATAAAAAAATTAAAGTCTACGAATTTCTTGTAAAACTACGGCCGACACTGGAGACAAATATAAGTTAGATTTGTAGCACGCCAGCATTATCAGAGAGGAATTTTTGCGATGGTCTTGAAATGAAGCTTAAATCACCACGAGGTGGTGTACAGCAAGCTGGTGTTTATAAAAGCAACTGCGAAAAGCGTTACTCTTTCTTTTCACGTTTTTACTTGCGTTTAATCGTGATTACAAGCGGTTAGATACAAGTTTGTATTTCATAGTCAGCAACATCCACACAGAGCTTAAGCTTCAGGTAAAGGTATATAAATTCCCCACCACTCGCATCAGACACAACGCTTGAATAATCGTGTGCAATTTGTAAACCATACTGCTTCGATCATTTTCTACTAATAACTGAAGCAGGATATGTTCCAACCCTTTAAGTCTCGCGTGCGCCACATTTTTTGCAAGATGCTCTGCCGTTTTGCAACTCCATAACCCGCCTGCCGATTAAGATAGAGAGCTGTTCGAACCATCTACAGAATTGGGAAGTCTTCTTGTTTAAATTAGAAAAAACATTTTAGTTTAGGTATGGGGTTTCTTGTGGGTGACGTCATAATGGGGGCATGTTGTTTTTTTGGCCAACTATACCTGGCTCTGGGCGCCAACCCAACGAGCCATTGTTTTGGCTCAAAATTTTTTGGAAACTTGGCTATCATCGGAGTCTTTAGAGCCCTTGATTGGCTTTCTGGCATATTTAGAGCAAAAATTATGGCTCAAAAAACAAAAATTGTTAAAAAATTCAAGTCCCACCAAAGGTAACCTTGGCCATTTTGGCTAAAGGCCATAACTCGCCAGCCGATTGAGTTAAAGTGCTGTTCAAACCCTCTAAAAGAAATTTTTTGAAGCTATACTAGAAGAATTCCCAAATCCGTAGAGGGTTTGAACAGCTCTCTAGCTCAATCGGCTGGCGAGTTATGGTGTTGCAAAGCTCTGCAAAAAAGGGGGCGCCTGCGGGACTTAAGGGTAACCCGTTAGAAACCGCAGAAGCCGATACATCGTTCAGGACTTTCCAGCCATAACTCGCCAGTCAAAAAATCTGAGTTTTTAGAGTCCTTGATAATTAATCCAGGGAATCTCCCAGGGATTAATCAATTAATTTGTGTTTTTTTGGTCATAACTTGCCAACCACAAACGCTATGAGGCCAATCAATCGAGGGTTCTAAAGATGCGGATTTTAGTCTAGGTTCTTTAAAGAAACAAAAAAATACCTCTTGGGGTTGGAACCCAGGGTCCGATGACGTGGGATAAAACAGCTTAAACCTACCCCTATTATGACGTCACCCACCAAAAAACTCAAATCCAAAACTTCCCAATTTTTTTAATCGAAACTAAAATACGTTCCATATCTTCAGAGGGTTTGAACAGCTCTCTAGCTCTATCGGCTGACGAGTTATGGATGGAAAAGTCCTGGACGACGTATGGGCTTTCTGTGGCCCCTAACCCTACCATGGTTTTTCAGTGGATTGAAAGCAATATTGTCGGATGCTGTATTGGGTTTGTTGTAGTTTTTGTGATTAAATTTCTCGATAATAGAAAACTAAACTTGAAACCAAGCTAAATTGTAAAGTTTTTTTAAAGAAATTATGGCTCAACACGACATATTTGCGATTGTGCAAGCACCATAAGACAGATGCCTAGTGTTATATTTTTTGGAGGTTTGATCTATACACCATTAATTTTATGTGTAATGTGATGTCATCTCCACTTTGCAAGAAATAGTATTAGGATGATTGCTCACATATTAGGAATTAAATTTGTGCCTTTTTTAATTAATAATGTTGCAAACACTCGGTAGGCGCGGTGTTGAATGCGCAATGCTCCACGAAAGGGATGTGCGCGAAGAATACTGTCGTAGCCATATCTAAGTGGCGCGAAAAGCGATAGGACAGTGATCATGGCGTGTGATATCTAATGTTGCTTGCTGCCACAGTGTGAAGGTTTGCGCGCTAGCTCCTAGGGCTATGCGATTGCAACAAAGATAGTTGCTATAACAATCCAAGGCATTAAAGTTTTTTAGGTTGATTTATTGTAGTTATAAGCTATTGCAAGACTATCTAAATCTTCCGAAGATATTTTCTCAACGTTGCCCTGTTGAATAGAAGACGTTTTGCATTTAAAATTGTATCAAGCATTGTCTCGTTTCATAGCAGTTTTTGTTAGACCGTTTTGAAGGTCACTGATATGGCTGCAGAAAGGAACTTTAGAAAGTTGCATAGGAAAGAACACCAGCCTTCAGTGAATATTTTTGCTTTCTCATGTGAACTCGGCTGTCCTTCCATGCAAAAGCTTGTTACGCATTTGTTCCCATTTTTGCAATGGGCACCAACCTACAGTTTGAAAAAAGACTTGCTTGCTGATATTGCAAGTGGCTTCACAGTTGGTGTAATGATGATTTGTCAAGGTGAAATAATTTTTCACTTGTACTTGCGTGTTTTATCATTAAGTTATGTGTGGAGATTGGATAGCATTTTCAGGTTGAATTACTTTTGAGCAATTATGGTGTTGCGTCTTAGCTTTGAATGTTCAGATGATACATGTTTTTGTACAATCTTTGATGGTTAAATGACAACACCTTCTATAAAAGATCTCAATCAAAAAGATAACGATTGCTACTGCACATGTTTTGGCTTGCGACTGATTTTTTAGTAGTTATTGAAATTAATATAGAAACTGATTAGAAAAGCTGACGAATTTTTAGTGTTTTGATGATGCAAAAATTTATTTTTGAAACACCAAAAGCAATATAGAGGTGTGTGCAACAACAAAAGCAATAATCACAATTGCGGTATTTTCTAAAAGAATTTTAGTCAATCCTGTCAAGAGAACTACTCCATTTGAAACATTTAAATTTATTTGATATAGTTTCAAATGCACATATGTGTAGCCTTCCACAACTATCGTTTTTGGATATTTTTTGCAGGCCGTGGTCCGTGTAACCATATAAATTAACCCGCACAAGACTTTTCATTAGGTATCTCTCATTTCTCATACTGTAGTTTTTTTATTTCTATTCATCTTATTAAAAATAAACAAACTTTAGACTGTTATATCGTAATACATGATTAGAATTTCATGTGGCCTGCTCATGATATTTGATAATTCATATGGCCTGTGACAACAAAGGGTTCACCACCCTTGACTCAAAGTAGCCCCTATTTCTCAATATGCTGCATTTTTTCTATGTAAACGTTTATCATTCACATGTTTCAGTTGTTTTCTTATGTTTTATCTATCTTGTCATGTCCCTGGCTTTAATTAAGAACCTGTGACATATCTTAACCATTAACATTTTTGGCATTACTTTTATGAGAATGCATACTTTTTGCAGGACTTGCATTTTCACAGTTAGCTGGTCAGCATCCTGTATTTGGTCTTTACACAGGATTGTTTCCTGGTCTCATATATATTCTGTTTGGGACATCTAAGCATCTTTCATTAGGTGAGCTACGTTAGTTGATTCTTTGTCAAATGCTGATTCATTTATTAAAGCGAGAATTCATTCAAGTGTACTAGTTTTGTAGTATCTTTTATGCCTGAGGGATGTGCTATATCCCCATTAAGTGGGTTTGTTTGTCTAAAAAGTTTGATTTACATCTTTCTAACTGCCAAAGATGTTTTTCCATACGTTTTATGTGTAGGTTTAAATGCCAACACTACCATGATTGTGGGTGCAACTGTTGTGTCGCTTGTACCCAAATCAAACGTATCTATGGCTAATTTGACTAACATCAATCACATCCAAGTTCACATGTATCATGAAAGAGCACTTTATGCGTCTGCATTTTCATTTGCATCAGGGATATCACTGGTGAGTAGCAAACTGCAATATTTATATGTAGCAGATAGCAAGGTATCAGCTTCTACAGATGTTGCCAGAAAACGTTGAAAACGTTGACTTTGTAGATAATGCAAAGTCACTTGTCAACGTGATTAATTTCTTCTTGCTTCGCTCTTCTGTGTTCTACCCAACTACAACTATTCCACACAATTGTAGAATTGGAGCAGTTTTTGCAGGTATGAGGAACACGTCCTTATTTTCTGGTTTCAAAACAGACAGCGTGCACATAGGATCACTTTTCCAATCGGAAAAGCAAGTATTTATCTAATTCAGCAAGACATTAATAACATTGTGAAACAACCATTTTAATTCTACATTTTCGCCTGGTTCTCGCTGCCGATGCACTTCACACATCTGCGGTCACTATCCACTAAATCAGGGGTCTCCAAACTTTTTTGTCCGAGTGCCACATAACCTATTACACAACAGTCAGAGGGCCGGACATCTTACGTAATATCTTTGTTTTGGGCTATGTTACATATTGCCAAATCAATAAGCTTTTGTGAATTTATTTATTTTTCATTATTGACACAATGTCTCCGCTGGCCGGATTTGGCCCGCGGGCCGTAGTTTGGAGACCCCTGCACTAAACCGAATGCTGTTAGCCACCTCATTGCTTCACTCTGAAATTAATTATTAGGTACTTCAAAGACGCTGAGAATTCTCCTGAGAAGTTTTACAACGAAGTGAAAAAGTGTTTGGTGTCTTATATACTTCTTGAGAAAGAACTGTTATGTCAGACTTGTTTACTAAAATTACTTTTACTGCGCTAAAATTGAGCTGACCATCTCTGATTCAGCAAGAGTTTCAATGTTTTACCTTGATAATGATGGGAAACTGTTGAGTTCCTGAACAACTTGTAGAAGAGATTGCAAACATTTAACGAATCTTTCACTAAAGTTTCTGCTCCAATGGCATGAACCACCACAAGATGAAAAGATGAAGCTTGTGATTAAAGCTATGCACATACGGAACAACACGCCCAACATAAGCGTAGCCAAGGGGCAAAGGGACCACCCCCCAAAATTTCTAGCATATCTTGTAGTTTGTGTTTTGAGAGGCGATGTCCCAAACAAAATACTGTTTCTCGCTTAAAAGTCAAAATATATGGTCCCCAAAAAGTTATGGGCTAGCTACTCTACTGACGTCCAACACGCCTTTGAAGTAATTTTTGAACTTCTCCATATTTTCTTGACATGACGGAATCAGCATGATACACTTGACTTAGTATATTGTCAATGCTGAGCACGACGTTAATCAACTCATTAATGATCAACTCAGTGATTGCTACAGCGGCACCTTTTTCCATTGAAAACAGAGCGATTTAGCAATTGTATCCCATCTCTTTTACGATTTTTTCAGTAACCACACTGCTCATGATGGCTATCACTTCATTTTGAATTTCGGGACTGACATATCGCACATTTTCTGGAATGGTAGGGACTATCTTGGCAAGTTCAGGATCATTGGCTAATACATAATCAAATGTTGAGAGAAACAGTCACAATTGTCATCAAGTGGTTTTTCAAATCCACAATCATCTCCTCTCAAAGGCAGTTGATTTACTGCTAAAAACGAAGTATATCGAGTATTTAGGCAATGTAATATATGTTTCGAACCAGCTGATTAGAGATCAGAAGAGTTGATATTTGTACCACAGTCTTTATGCGATTCGTACGTTCTCTCCACATTGCTCCACACATCAGGTGCTCTTCAGGAGCATGCTCATCAAAACTGTTGTTTATGTAAGTAGCGCATTTCTAATCGCAACAACCCTTGCTTGTAAAAACAACGTCTGTATAGTTGAAATGCACCTTCGAGTACTTGCGACATGGAAAACAAAAAGCAGCATCTCGCTTAGCTGACTATTCTCGTCACGGCCGATCTATACACCACGAGCTAGAAGAAGATCGTTTCTGGGCACAGAACGCTTTTAACGGGCACTTCTGCAAATAAACTTGTTTTAGTTTATCTACTTCCAAGTCCTCGGCTGTTGTTTTGCCAAGTACACTACCGGTTGCAGAATCATGCTAAATCACCTGCTGAGTTGAATTTTAATCACTCTAGTTCGTTTTCACAATTGAAATATTGCGGTCACCTCCTCGGTTTCCTTGCATTCACCAAAGAGTTGAATCAATTATACCACATGAGTTCAATTACAATTACTCCTTCAAATTCTTCAATTACATTACAACTACTCAGTGCTAAACATCTCAAATTACAATCACTCTTAAATTTGTAATTAATTACAAATCGAAATTACACATCATTTTAATGGCATAAGAAAATAAAAACAATACATGCAGATATGGTGCATGATTCAAGATGTGGTGTCAGGACAGGTTTCGCATTAGCTAACTCTTACAATTCGAACGTTTTTGTTTCTACATTAAAAAACAACCAATTGAAGAGTACGTGCAAAATAACAAATACAAAGAATGTTTAGGTAGTGATAACAAGACGCAGCAGTTACCGAATAAAGGAAACGAAAACCAAAAAACAAAAACATGTTGAAGCGACAAGAAATGTAGATAAAAACGTACGACAGAACAGAAGCAGACACAAGTAAAGGCACAATAGTTGTTCAGAATTTACTTTCAGCAGTTGTTCAATTACAATTTATTTTTCTCAAATATAATTGAATTGCACTTGATGAACATTAGGCTGAGAAAAGTATCTCTACCCAATAAATTCTTCTTGCAGCATGAAACTTACCCGCAATTGAGAAAAGTCTTTCTGATGAGACTGATGTTGCTGCTCATCCAAAACAGTCCAGAGCTAAAGCAGCAAGTGTGGTAAAATCTTCTGATTCTTTCTTCCAATTAAATAGTGGGTCTTCATCACAGTGTATGACTTATTTCTCCAATTATTTCTCCACTTCCCTTACTGCATTGCTAGGTTCTTTTTTTAACCTACTGCCATAAAACCAGAGAACGTTGGCATTTTGCAAAGATTTCGTTTTCATCATCTAAGCTGGTGGTGCTACTATCTTATTCATAGTGACAACCATAGGCGTAGGAGGCGGGGGGTCGGGGGGGCGGCCGCCCCCGTGGGCTTGAAAATTTTCAGGGCAAACTCTGTTTTCAGGGCAAGCACAATTTGCTCAAAAATCCCGAATGATAAAAGATATTTCAATACAGTGAAAAATTCCAGGGCAACTCTGTTTTCAGGGCAAGCGCAAGTTGCTCAAAAATCCTGAATGTAAAATATATATTCAACACAGTGAATTTAGGGCAACTTTGTTTTTCAGGGCAAGCGCAAAGTTGCTCAAAACTCCTAATTAGTAAAAAGTATATTCAAAACAGTGAAAAATTTCAGGGCAAACTCTGTTTTCAGGGCAAGCGCCAGTTGTTCAAAAGTCGTGAACGGTTAAAAAATTTTCAATTCAATGCATACTCACTTGGGGGTGATCTGCGTAATTTGGACTAGTGTAGTTTGTAATCTGGACCAAGCCCTCATTTTCTGTAAGAATCGAACAATCGGATGTCTGTAGTTCAACAGCTTGATATAAGAATTCGGTAACTCTTTCTTTGTTCGTTTTCGAGTTTGCGCTGGGTGGAGGTACAGGGTGTTAAGATGATAGATTTTTTTATTAACAGGAGTTTTTGAAGCGGGCAGCACGGACGTGCACATTGCTTGGCTCCTTTGAGTGCGCATCTTTAAGTGCCTTGCGCAAGCGCACAGCAGCGATAACACAGGCAGGTTTAGGGAGTCAGACCGTACGATCCGGAACCGTCGCTTTTAAAACATTGCGTTGCGTCATCGAAGTCGTGTACCTGTTTGCATCAGCAAAGCAATTACCATACAGCAGGGGCTGCAAACCTTTTTGAAACTGCGAGCTAGTTCTTGTGTGCCAATTAATGCGGAAGGCTACTGGTTTGACACAAGTGTGTGTTACACACTTCTGAAATAAAAATTTTTGCTCAATTTACCTTCCATTATTTTATTATTGGTGAAGACATTGATCATGCTAATGTTATTTTTATAACAGGCCCGCGGGCAACCTACATGGTCCTTGCGGGCGACCTGGT
>JGI24158J21664_10012905_pt1 | contig 11053 bp, 4 predicted proteins | sample Ectturendosymbi3_FD_21664 | JGI IMG/M metagenome (IMG submission 21664)
GTGGACATCCATTCTCTAAATTTTGACCTGCAAATTTATCAAAGCCATTTTATTGATTCACGTTAATTCGCTTCGAAACGATACGTTGTCACATGAGAGCGGATTCACGCCCTTGAATTGGTGATGTCCATTGAGTTTGAAAAAGGAAATACAAATTTATGCAATTCATGATAGCCCTCACATATTGATCACTAGAAAAAATTCTCAAACTCCAAGCAGCTAAACGTAACCGCCGAAGGGATGCTGTAATGAACCAATAGACGAAGTGCTGGCTTTGTGCAATTTTACGGAGTATCAGTACAAAATGTATCGATGATGGAGTTTCAGCAACACGGGTCACCCCTTCGCAACGATTAAGTGTCATAGGTGTTTACACGGTGATCCGGGATGGCAAAGCGCTGATCTTGACATCATAAGTATTCCCATGCTATGATACTACAGCTGAAAATCCACTGTTAAAATGACCACTGCCCTCCCGAATGCTGCATATTTATGCGCTTTCTTGTTTTACACATAACGCTGCTACCTGGTGCGCGTTTTGAAATAATTCGACTTTATTCAGCTTTAGCAATTCGGTACGGAATAATTTTGAATGAAGTGAAAATAAACACACGTTTTGCTGGTAGTCAATGTTTCAAAACAGCGCTGTCACACAATAGTTCAGATCCTATGGTAAAACGTGTTTGCGTTTCCTTTAAAACTTGCTACTATCAGACACTTAACACACTTTCTGGAATTGCGCAAAGTTTTGATTTCCTCTTTATAAATATGCCACAGCTATCGCGCGAAATCCACTCTCATGAAAACCATTGGATCCCCTCCAAAAGCTGATAACTTTGTGCACTGTTCAATGTAACTAAGAAGTTGCTGAAAATTTTCTAACCATAGCCTTGAAAATACAACCTGAGTTCAATTACGACGCTTGCTGGAGAACCACTACTTATACTTATTGTGGTGTAAGCACAAAATAATGTTATTCAACATCAGCACATTCCTGGTATATGAGTTTACAATTACTGAGGAAGGAACATGGGAAAGATATCTAGTCCTTGTGTTTCATCTCATGGGAAAAATTTGGGACAAGTCATGAATTCCCAACGTTGATTCTGGATGAAGTACACGCAGAGGTATCTGCATGATCTGATTTGTTTTTGGTTTTTCATATACCAGACAAACATAATGCTTTGTACATATAACAAAAATCACATAGATACACAACTTTTATAGTAATGTTTGGAATCATTTTTCCTGTTTATGCAGTTGTTCTAAGCTATTGGAGATTATTTGTGTAAGTTTGAATTATTTGCTTATTTCTTGTACCGTTGTTTCTCTAATGTCAAATAATAAAAAGCTAAAAGTTATGCAGAGTAGAAGAAACGCTTTGATGATTTGTATCAGGTTTGATGGCTTTTATAGTGAAGATAAAGTGTATTTAAGAATATTCCTCTTATAACAATTAATACGTTTGCAAATCTTAGCATGGCAGCTCATTCTGATCACTACAAAAACAAGCTATACAAGTTTCAATGAGGGCTCAAGAAAATAAGGGGGCCCAGTTTCAGTCTTCGGATCTCCTGGTAAAATTTCTCTCGGAGGCCCTGTCTATGGCAATTGCTTGCCTCACAGCAAATCAGTAAGAGTATTTTTAAGCTGTTTACCCCTCGAATTCGGAATTAATGCAGTTGTTGTGTGCATCGTTTTGTTGTGTTTTACATAGAAAACGAACTCTCTTGTAATGTGCAACAAGGCCAATATTATTATGTCCTGCACAGTGTTGCAGTTCAGCATACTCTGGAATAATTTTGATGAGTTTGGCTTGTTTTTTGATTAAGGTTTTGTCAGGTTTTTCAGATAATTATCCTTGATTATATCAAAGCAGATTCTGTTCACATTTGCCGGAGAAACGTCTGGCGGAACACTTGTGCTGAGTATGTGTGTTCTTTGCCTCCTGTTCAAACTTGTTTTTTATCTTTTATTTATATGTGCCAAACTGTTACTTCAAGCTGGATAAACGGGAAAATGTCATACTCAAATTAACCCAATGAACTTATGAAAAAAGTTGCATAACTCATGAAATGTCATAAGAGGAAGTCGTTAGTACGTCAGCCCCACGTTACCAATAGTACGAGCAACGTAGACAGAACTTTATTCAACTTTTTTTGAACTGTTGAGGAAGTTGATGCATCGTTGATTCAACTTCATATAGTCACGCTTCCACGATGTCCAAAAAAGTCCACAAATCTACGTCTCACTGACGTTTAACGCTACGTTGCCAGAACTTTAGAGTTACTATGTGTCAACGGCGTGGCCACATGAATGTTTTTGCTGGGCAGTTGGAGCTGGGCTTTTAAAGCAGTAAAGCACCTAGTTGACGCAGTTAATCAGAAAGCTCTACAGTAGTTCAGCTATTGTTCTGTGTTTTACTAAAATAGGAAAGGGAAATTGCTTACTTGCTTAATACTTTCGCTCATGAAAAAGGCTGTTTATCTCAGGGCGTTAATTTACGCAGGTTTTGCTGAGAAAATGTGTTAGCGTCAGGATTGAGGCAGGGATAAGCCTTGTGCTGATAAAACGCGGCATTGGCTGACTGAAACATTGGCCGGCTGAGCGGAGTGTGTTTCTCATGCGATATTTTTCATAATCTGGATGAATGCGCCTGTTGTGTGTGTCTAATGCCACTGTCCGGCCTTTGCCTGCAGAGTGCGTTTCTGGTAATGTTTGTGTTGAATATTCCAGCTGTCTTTACGCTTCACAATTTGTTTGGCTTAAGACTGGCGTAGCCACCTGCGTTTCTTGTCTGTTGACATAAGTGCAAAAAATATATTTTTCACAAATCGATCAGGACTGCAGTTTTTATGATCAAGCATACCGGTTAATTTTCTCAATGTAGAATAATTATTGTTAGTGATTTTCTTCCTAGTCACGCTTGCTAGTTGCATTACCCCTTCGTTAATTTCTTCTTTTTTGTTTGCCTTTCGCTTTTCTGTTATTCGTTTTGAAAATTTTTGTTTGGTTGTTAACCGTCTTTGGGGTCGAATTATGGTGATTTCGGTCATAGCACATCCTGCCCACTACAAATCTTGTGTGTGTTAGAAAATACAAATTGTTGAGTAAATGCGACAAAATCTTCTTTTTTTACGTTGATATTTCTCAATTTGTTGCTGGCCTCATAACCTTCTTTTTTAGTTTGGAAACAGTCAAAACAGTTTCTGTTGATAATAGTTGCATAGTTGTTCGAATACTCTGCTGATATCATCATGTTGTAGATATTACCAGCTGCAGCTGTACATTGGGCCCCGCGCCATGATGTTCGGGGAGGTTAAGCAGTCGACAATTTACCCAAAATTTGCAAAAATGTCTTCGAAAAACAAAAGACCATGGTTGATTGAGCACGATAACGTCATGAATATCACACCACTGCCCCCACGAGGGGGCTACATTTTATGCTAGGGTCAGGGGAGGCAGACTGTGCTACTACGCCACTGTATGGATATGGTGCTGTAAAACAAGTGTGGAAACCCACCTAAAGACTAGCTATTTTAAACAACACATCAAACTTGTTTTTATATCAATTTTAAAGCAGTATTAATTTTCATTTCGCAAGAAACGAAAACATGAAAAAAGTCTGAGAATGTATTCCTGCCCCACTGCACCCATGGAGTAGCAGGTGTCCGGGTGGCAGTTGTCCCAAGTACCACAATCCAGGGTGGCATTTGCCCAAGTGGCAGTTGTCCTGGAAGGCAGCTGTTCTAGACAGCGGTTGTAAAGTAGGCAGTGCCCCAGGTGGCATTTGTCGTTTGTGGCATTTGTCCTAGGTAGCAGGTGTCCGGGGGCAGTTGTCATGGATGGTGTTTGTCTTGTATGGCAGTTGTCTTAGGTGGAAATAGTCCGGGTAGCAGTTGTCCGGATACAATCTTTCACATGTAGCCTATCTGCTTTTTGCTTGCACTGAGCATGTTTAAAATCAACGCAGTGCGTCAAACAACAATCTAAACCCACGGTATCACCATCCAATGCAGTGTTTCACAATTAAACTATATCCAAGTGTTCTGAATATGTTTCATATTTTCTTTGTGTTCGTTTTGAAGTCCAAAATTGAACCAAGGGAAAGAAATCTGTGATAGACTAAACACCATGCAGAAAAACGTTGATGTAGAAAACTAACTATACATAAAATACTTCGGTAAACGAAAAAATAACACGCGAAGTACGGGACCGATATTGGTCTGAGGGCAAAGACTTATGTGCGTCAGCGATGTTTTTCTCAACCAGTGGTTCCCAACCGGGGAGCTATTCCTCCCTTGGGAGGAATTTCATGAGTTCATGGGAGGAATTTCCACTTTGGAGTGAAGTTACCAATTCATTGTAAGTGTTGTACGTTTTTAAAAATTGACATTAGCTCTTTCAATTGCTTATATCATTTTATATTTGTAAGTTATTTAGTGGACTAGCACATGTATTCTTTGACAAACTTTAGTGCCATTATGTGACAGCAAATAGTTTTCGTCCCAATTTTACTAATCACGTTTTTATCATCAATAAAGACCATTGTTCCAATTGTAGTTATTACGAGCATACGAACCCGAATATAAGCTGCACTGTCACAGGTAAGAGGAAGGTGAGAAAGAATATATTGGTAGATCAAATATTCTTGCAGTCTCTTACCTGCATTCAGTAGTTAGGCTACCAGTAATGCCTGATAATTAAAAAAGAAAAACAGACCTTCTTGTCCAGCGCCGGAGCGCCGGAGTTGGGCACTTTGCCTCGAGCCGAGCTCAAATTAAAAATCAAAAGGAGCCGGAGCTCAAATTAAAAAAATGGGACCGGAGCTCAGTTCAATTTTAGGACAGGAGCCGGAGCTACGGCCATTTGAGAGGTTGCTCCAGGTCCTTCGTAGATACTAACAGTTTTGCCAACTCACTCTACCTAAACCAGTGCTCTTTATAGCACACTAAACGCAGTTGTTACTAGTTACGACACCAAACTGCAACAATGGGTCTGCAAGTCTTTGATGGCTCCTTGGTTTAATCATTGCTAAGACTGCGACATTGTAACTGGCGGGTGTGGTGTTGCTTGTTGAACTATGGTTTTCAAACACTGTTCCAAGAGCCACATGCAGCTCCCAAGCACCCTTTGTGCGGCTTTTGGCAGTCTTTCAGTAACACCTCTAATATTTTGTGTAACAGACTTTGTTAGTGCAATAAAACAAAACGTGTCAATTAACTTGTGGTAAAACAATTTAGTGCGGCTCTCTAACACAATCGTAGGTCTGGATTTGGCCCCCTTCAGCGAAATGGTTAAGTACCATTGTTGTGTTAGAACAAAAAACGTTAACTACCACAAGATCTTACTTTCGGTAGTCAGAATGATCAAACCGGGTTTCTAGCAATGTTGCGATTAAAAAAAAAACTACGTCGTAATGAGTAGGTACAATCCATAGTTTTTGTAGCTGCGTAATCTTGCTGTCAGCAGGAAGTAAGATTAAGATATGACACCATTGCAGATTTAAGCGTGAAATGCACGGCACGCCATTGCAAAGTTGGGATTTTTATAAGAAACCATTAGGCTTACCAGCAAAGTTTACTAGATTACTGGCAAAATTCACGAGGAAACATTACGTTTTCAAACAGTAGTATAACATGAAAGTTATAACTAATTGGTAGCGAACTAGCATTGCTTTGAACAGCAGTACATTATCAGGAGAGTATAAAAAGCAATGTAAAAAATGTGTGAAGTTTTTACCTGTGGAAAAAATTCTATGTAAACAAATGTGTGAAGTTTTCTTGCTAGAAATCATAATAATTCTTTGAACGAAGGGCTTTTAAACACAAATTTTCGCATTTGTGTTAATGTAAATGTGTGCATGTTAGAAAGAACACATGAGAGAGGCAATCCATTATGTGTTTTGCGCTCTTTGCATTGTTTCCCCGGGCCAAGCTGTCAGCTGGAATCGCCAAGACTACAACAGGCAAAGCATGCAGCGAGTGAAAAATGAGTGGTCAGTTGAAATAGGTCTGTGATTAAATGCTCGGGCATAAATGTAGTTTTCCAAACAGCCATTTCTTGATTCTGTTTGCAAGAAATAACAAAAGGTCTCAGGCATTGGCGGAAAAGCCAGCAACTGTCTCTCCAGAAATTGTTTGTATCACCGTTATCTTTGAGTTACGTTTCTGCTAGCAACTGTTGTCTGAATTATCTAAACCAGTGACAAACCAAAAATTGTTGAATTATAGAAGTTTTACTATGGCATTTCTTTGTAATAGTTAAAGTCTCAAGACCTGTAGCCTCAGAGACCGAGACTGGCAAAAATGGATCTCGAGACGAGTCTCAAGACCGAATCCAAGTCTCGAGACTCCATCACTGATGATTATTCATATATGCAGTTTGGTTTAATAGAAATCATACCCTGTATCCAACTACTCCTCGATGAATAACAAGAACAAATTTCGCATTGATCGAGTTAAAAGTTGAACTAAATTGATACTTGAAACTTTTTTATTACTGGTGTATTTCAATGTGTTTTGATTTGTAGGCCACTTTTATTTCATTTTTATCTTCCTGTCACGAAGTTAGCAGCGGCGCTACATATTGCATTGTTATATCTGCTTAGTTATATGTTTAGGTGTATTATAAATTTTCTGAGTAATTCTTTGGCTTTTCCCCATTTAAACTTTCTGCTTGTTTAAAACCACCAAGCGGAGCTAATTATCGAACAATAATGGCTTATTGAAAGGACGCAATAAAGTCACTTGGATTATACTTTAACCCACAACGTGCAATCTGAGTCATCGCAAAAATAACGTTTGAATCTTTTCAGCCACTCTGCTGAATTTGTGTAATAGGGGAGAAATGAAAAGTTCCAAAATGAGCCAAGGGAGGACTGCATCAAAAAAGGTTGGGAACCACTGTTCTAAACCTTCAGTTTACGCAATATCCTGTACAAACAGGATCCTGTACAAACAGGATATTGCGAATCTTTATTAACGCCATGAATCATTACTATCGTTTGCCCCACCCAACGCTCTGAAACTAAGTGCAAAACCAATTGCAGTTACTTCTCCTAGCATGTACAAAGCTTTAGTTCTGTGATGCAGATTGTTTCTTGACAGATGAAGCAGCCCAAATAATTTTTCAAAATGCAGCAGGCAGGTGATTTGAAGCGTAGCGCCAAAGAATACTTAGAGAGACCTATGTATGCTACGAAGCGCATTATCAACTTTTGTAGATCTACAAGAAGTAACTCTCTAAGCTATAAAATCAGAACCAAGACAGTTGTATCAAGTGAAACTCTTGTCTAGCGTCAATTTTGTCCAAAGCAGGCAAAGCATATGAAAGAGACCTTGGTGCCTGATGTTAAATTGATTAAATAGGAAAAGATTGGTGTTCACATTGTATGATCTACAGCACAAAACTTGTGCCCAGCTGGTGGTGAACTATTGTAACCATTAGAGTTGACATGCACAACTTACAAACAACATACAATGGGAAACCGTTTTAAGTACAAGAATAACCCCACACATCTAGAAGAATGCAAAATAATTAATAAACGGTAACTGTCATGCTGTCACTCCTATATGGCGAAGAGGACAAAGAAAATTAAACTTGTATCTTGTTAAATGGAATCCGTCGAAAATCTCATCACCAAAATACTGTTTTCGTCAAATCTTTACGCTCACCTCGAAATTATTTCTTGGGCTATAAAAATCTGGATATTTTAACTTCTGTTTTCAACCACCACAAACTCTTACATCATGGAGACTCTTTCATAACAGCAACGTAAGATCGAAGCAGTAACGTAAGATCGAAGTGAGACTTTTGCACTCTTATATAGGTTTACACTGTATAGACTGGGTAGAATAAGCTCAGTATGTTTGCAGTTTGCAACATTGTTGACGTTTTGGTATTTCAGTACTTTTGAAGTGTTCCAAACTTGACATTTGGTATTTTCATTTGAAATGATTGACTTAGTGTCAAACATTTCAAAGTTTAAAAACCGATCAAAATCAAATCTAACAAAATGAATATTTAGAAGACCAAACACACTGGAAAATCAATAAGAGCTCTAGATACCAATTTTCTTATAAAATTATTAGAAATCGGAAATAACAGAAATATGCCAAGTACGGGAGCTACATTTTTCCAATCATGAATTTCCATGGACGGACAGTACAGTATACATGGTTCGCGAATACACAGTTTACATCACTGCGCATATGCTTCACCCACAAAGGCAACAAACACAACAAAAATCGACGAATTACGTATCCTCTTCATCCAACCAACCTATCACTGGTCGTCGCTGTCTTTCGTGTTACAAACGAGAGCATTGCAATAAACGGGCTTTCTGGCCACTTAAGCCTTCATTGAAAAGAATTAAAGATGTGTTTTCCAGTGCACGAAGCTTTTTCGGATTTTTTCATTCAGTACGTCGTAGAATACGCCAAGACTACTATTAATTGCTGGTTCATTAGCCCAGTTTTTCCACGGTTGTGTCGGTTTCATCAAATATGCTCACCGTGGATGTTGTTGTGTTGAATTTGATAATTTGCGTCGCTTGTTTGAGGGTCTGTACAGTATAATCAAAAGCATTTTGGTATCGCCATAGCAGTTCCCGCAGTAAGATGTATTTTCACGTAACTTCTAAGGGTTGATGTACGGAGCAGTTTGAACTTCAACTTGTTCTTTTGTCTGTTTATACCGCGTACAGAAAGAAAAAATTTGCAACAAGTCCAAAAAATTGTTGGCATAACTACGCCCACTAGGAAACAATGAATTATTTGGAAATACAAAGGAAAGTTCCAGAACTGACAAGCAAAATTTAACCTAGTTCTATCCCAGTCAAATGATATCGTAAGGAAAACCATTAGGGCTGTGGTCAGCACAGGTCTGATAGAAATGAAGGCTCGTTCTACAAGAAATGCAACTTGACTGGAGAAAATAACTACTCACATGTGCGATACGCTAGATGCCCACATTTGAGTCTTATCTCGAATGACTCGGAAATGACTGGTACACGAAAGTGTGAAGGTACTCCCGGAAGCGCACAGTAGGTGCATGGGTTGTCTACATTTTCCTTTTAATTTATTACTACAAGCTACCTGATCTACTTTAGATTTCCACTCTACGCAATAATGGACATGCTGACGGTTCACTGTTGTTGAGATCAACATCCATGGGAAAACTAACAACGTTTCTAGTTTGGATTCAATATCACCTAGCTTTGGGTTCGTTCAACATATACCAGCAACGTTCCGGTGGTACACGCGGTATTTCTGACATACCGCGAAATGGTGGACATCTTGTTGCTGACGCGATATTCATCTTCAAACAGATATTGGAAAAATTCTGTTTTGCAGCAAAACCATAGTTTTCATAGCGTCAAGCGTGGAATTTTGCAAGATCTCTCGTTCGAGCATAATGTCGTTAAGCAATAATACTCACTGAAAGCAGCGAAAAACGCATCGATTGTTGTCGAACCAAACATACTGTGGATAATGACATGGCGGTTGTGCAATTGCAGAACACTTGCAGGATTGCACTCAAACGTGATGAGGTGATTACGTAAGAATTTAAAACTGGTTCGTAATTCGTGAATGTCCTCTTGTTATGCAAGTGTCAAAATTGCATAATATTCAGCTGGGCCAACTCATAAAAGCATTACGAAGCTGACGATAACATGCAATATGATTCTGAGAAAGATGAGTACCTCACTGCATCGTTTCCTGTGCCGTTTAAAGTGACACAGCGCTAGTCCATCAACTCTGTCTATGTCAGGAAATGCATTGTGCTATCTTTGGTTGGTTTCATTTAGCTCTTCCTTGCTCGAACCTGAGGTGAGTATCATTGCTACTGACAGTGGTTGAGTCGTCTAAACACTGTTCTACTTCAAGAATTACATTTTGTATGGAACAAGAGGAACCCCTTGAAACGTCTTGCTTCCTAATTGGACAACAGAGTACAATGCACCTAAATAGCAGATATGTCAAATCATTTTTCTTGCGTCTAACATGTGGTGTTTCTCAGGGATCTGCCCTAGGGCCTTCAGTGCTTCTTATATATGCATCCAACGTTATGTTGTTGTTCAGTATATGTTGAAGATGTCAATCTTCATATTTCAGGAAAAAGATATAAATCTTATAGGTGAAGATCTTAACAAAATGGCTGCAGGGTTCGTGCTAACAAATTACATATCACTTACACCGAAAAGGTTATTCATTCATGCTCATGAATAATCATAACAATAACACATTTTCGTTTTTGCTAATAATCAACAAAGATCAAAACAAAGCAAAAGTATCTTATCAGTAGGTTACACTCGGTGATAAACGTGATCGGAAGCCTGAAACGTAAATGATATTAGAACAACTTTCTAAATTACGTGGAATGTTGTTGAAATTAAAGCACTACATTCATGTTTCAGTGCTCAGATCTCTTCATATTGCTCGTCTTCATTCTTATCTTACTTAGTCAATACCTAATGTTCAAAGAGATAATCAAACTAATTTACTTCCCTTTATTTTATAAAAATTTAAGATCCCTTAACTGCTGCATAGCAAAGTTTTTTGTTATGCCCAGGAAAATAGTTGTGACTGTGGTCAGTAACAAAAGTTTTAACGCTCTCTTGACAACATTTCCTTTATTCTGACACCTCACGTCTTCGGTGCATTGACTGTTCTTCAGCCTGGTATTCCATTCATTAATTGCTTGCTACAAGAATGGGAAGATGTTCAGCCCAAACATCCACACTTATCAATCGACCAGTACGATTTCTAAAACAGGTGAACCAGAACTAAGAATTTTACCAGTTAGAGAAAGCTGAACACACACTTCACACTATCGATCAGCTTACCGTGCGGCAGAAATTTACAGCAAGTAGCCAAGCCAAGGCCGTATGCAAGGGGGGTTGGGGTTAACCCCCCCCCACCCTTGAGCTTGATATTTTACAAAACTGTTATTACCTTCGCAAGGAGATTAATTGTTTTTGCATACTTTTTGCTTGTTAATTTGTCGACTTAATGCAAATACCACGGAATAAATTTGCATGCAAATTTCA
>JGI24158J21664_10012908_pt1 | contig 11051 bp, 7 predicted proteins | sample Ectturendosymbi3_FD_21664 | JGI IMG/M metagenome (IMG submission 21664)
CATGACTATTTTCTGGTCTCTAGTATGTTGAAACTCAGTTCTTTAAAGCCTAGTAAATATACTCGCTGGATACTTGCATCAATAGGCCGTCTTGTCACAAGGGTATTATAGAAGCTTTTTTCACAAAATATTTTATCGTATTGCTGTGAAGATATAATGTAACTGAACAAGAGGTTAAGTGAGTATCCTCAGGGTTGGACACATATGTTAAATGGCGGTTGGTCAAACTGTGAAATACCTTTGAATTGCGTGGGGTTAACTTTGTTGGTATTCGAAATACATCGAAAGGGACAGAGACTGGCATCGGTCTTCACATATTTTGGGTTTGGTCATGGATGACCGAACACCGCGGGTTTACTTCCGTTTATTAAAAGCTCTGCTTAAAAGTAATCGCACTATTAACAGGATCAGCAGTAAAACATCCTTGCTGAACACCTGCCTAAAGTCGCTTCGTTATAATTTCTTTATAGTTACTTAATTTTACTCGAGAAGTCTATCCAAACATTTGACATGTCCTTTCTCCGCAGCATCATGGACAGGCGATCCGCGGCTTCTCCATGAAGATACTAGGCATTTGATGTACTCCCGATCCTTCACTGCCAAAGCAGCACTGACTTCGCAACATTGAACCAGCTCCCGTTGGCGTGGCCTGAAATATTGAGATGCAACATAAATAAACAAACATCATCATTTCTTTCATCGACTTATACTTTTAATAAAATGGCTGGTGTGGATTCGAGCCTGATTGATTTTTGACCAACTCGACTCCACGTTTAGGTTTCGACTTGTGACTAGATCAGTGTTTCTCAAACCATTCCTCCTCATCACCCCCTCATAACCCCCTCTCATCACCCCCTCATCACCCCCTCTCATCATCCCCTCATCACTCCCGTCGTACCGTTATCGCCCCCACGCAGTATGAAACAAAACAAATACAAGAAAACAGCATTTTATTGAAACAAATCAACACATGGTGGCGTGGTTCCCAGTTCAGTGCAGAGGATGTGTTTGGCGACGTTCACAAAACTTTGAAATACTGAGACGTTTTATTCTCAGGTGAAGTCGTAGATCATGTCGCTAATGAATTGATAAGCGGCTTCTTTCCTTTAAGGGCACGAGGGTCTCAGCGGAAAACACTTTTTCGAACAAATATGATGTGCGGGGAGAGAAATTATAAAACCTACACTCCAGCTTCCATAGGATTAGATATTTTACAGCGACCTGCAGGCATCAAAATAAATCACGTCGATCTTGTTTCAGGTTCACTTGCTCTGCTAGAGTTACGGTCCATTTGTGTTATGCAAGTTTGAATAATCAATTAAAAATGCCGATCGCTTATTCTTTAAAGGAGAATGCGATGAAAGGAGCGCCGTTTTTTCGCTTCCTTGTCTTTCCATACCGACATGCCGAGGGGCCAGTGGACTAATTAAATCATATTCATATCTATTGGGTGCAGGCACAAGGTATTTATCAGTTAAAAATCTGCCGAACAAACGTGATTGTCATTGAATCGAGCTGACAATCAATTGACTCTTAGGCAAGTTTCGTTGCGACGTGAATCTTCCACAATCAGTTACTCGACTTACTCGACAGTTACTCGACTTGATGCGACTCGAATAATTTTTAAGAGTTGTTGTCGAAACGTTAATGAGTCGACCCTACTCATCACTCGACAACTACATTATTACCATTTTCTTCGTCAGGTCGTTTTTGGTTTAACGTGTCAAGCAGCTCATTTGCAACCCTGGGTCTGATCCCAACAACACGGTCGTCGGGCGGGGGCAGGGAATTTTAAAACTTGACATTTTTCTATTCAACTTTTAGCTAAAAAGGTTGTTTTCCTAGTTTCGAGTGGTAAAATGAAATTTCAGCACTTTTGGCCTCCCTGGAAAAATCATTCCGACGCCAATGCCCAACACATTAAGAAACAAAAGTTTCCGGAGTGTTTGGCTTTTCAGCTCTGTTCAGTGAACAACTGATGGTGATGAGGACACTAAAGAAGCCATGTAGATTTTCCTGTTTGTTGCAGAAAAGTGATAACCGCAACACAACCTCATTTTTCAAATCTGCTGATTTGCACAAGTGTTGGTGCCACGTGTAAACGCATTTTCCACTCAACGCAAACTTTTTTGGCAACCCGCGGTTCTTCTCGTTCCCACAAATGTTGGGACGGTAAGGCAAACGCAGTTTTGTGTAAACTTTATCACTCTGTGGGCACAAAACGGGAGCTTTCAAACGCTGCAAAGCTGTCAGTTTTTAAATCCATATTTTTTCCGATCCTCACCTATGACCATGAATCTTGGGTAATGACTGAAGGAGTGCAATCTCAAGTGCAAGCGGCGGAGATGGGATTTTTGCCAAAACATGATGGCGTGACACTTCGTGACAAAGTGCGCAGCTGTGAAATTAGTAAAGCTCTGAATGTCGAACCACTTCTCTTCCGAAAAGAGAGATCCCAGCTACGATGGTTCGACCAGGTGACTAGAATGCCGCAGAAAAGATTGGCGAGGCAAGTCGTGCTGGCTGCACTCACCGGAAAGCGGCCCAGAACCCCAGGGCCAGAGGTTCAAGAATCATGTGAAGTGACTGCATCTCCGACCTTGTTTGATCTCGTCTTGGTGTGGAGCCAGCAGAACTATACGAGATTGTTGCTGACCGTGAGGAGCCCTCCTGGGAATGCTTCCCCCCTGCCCTCCGTAAAGGAAAACGCGAGTAAAAAGTGAGTGAGTACTCAAGTCCAATGTTTGTTACGTTGTTTCGTTTAACACATCACTGTTCATCTGTAAAATCTTTCAATTTTTTATCGAACTGTGATGACCTTAAATTAATAATATCAATTAATAAACTGTACTCACGAGCTGCATGGTCCTAGAAACATACATCTTCTCAGTTTTTCTTGGGCGCTGTGCTCCTCGCAGGAGGTGCCGGGACTTGATAGCTGAAAAATATTTAATCCAATAAATAAATCTGAGTTATTTTTCAAAAAACAGGACAATACACTACACAAAATTGTATGGTTCCGATACAAAGAAAAACTTAAAAATCTTAAGAGGTCGCATTGATCACGAAAACACCATGAGACTCCAGGTACCGCTTGGTCACTGCCTTCTCTTTTTAGCAGTGGCCTGGCAGTTTCTTAGAAAGCTTGGTGAAAGCTTTGCTTCTTTTACACTAGACATGATAACAATGACATTTAAAAAGCATTAAGTTTTGGTAAAATTTCTTCACTGGTTATTAATTGTTCCATTTTTCGAAGCAAATTGTTGTGAAATAATAACTCAGAAAATGTAATTTATTTCAACCATTGGTTGTTGCGTCATATTATTTCTTAAAAGCACTTATCTTTGTCTGGAGTTATGAGATTTACTTGCAGCTGACCATTTAGATGTGAAATATGCACTTCACAGTTACTCAGTGTTTTTGGTTGACATGGCAAACCTGAATCATATTTTGTCGTATTTTGCTGTGCAAATGAATTCGCAAATGAATTCTTATTCTATGTGACACAGTGACAACCTTTGTTTACGTTGATCAGTTATTTTGCCATTGTGTTTCGATTTATACTAATTTCCACCGAAAAAATTGTCTACTTTTTTGCATGATGTCTCTTTGTACTGTTTCTGTTTATTAGCTGAGTCACATTAAACAATAAATCAGGATCTCCAAACTACGGCCCGCGGGCCAAATCCGGCCCATGAGGCCATTTCCTCCGGCCGCAAAGACATTTTTCAGCAATGAAAAAATAATATCTTTACGAAAAGTTGATATTGCAGAATGCAACATATCCCGAAACAATCACATTCCGTAAGATGTCCGGCCCTAGAGCTGTTGTGTAACAGCTTATGTGGTCCTCTTACAAAAAAGTCTGGAGATCCCTGCAATGAATCAGTCAATCGAATCATTTTATTTTAATCCATTAAACGATCTAGTTTCTGCTTTTCACAAATGCTACGTCACCGCCGGTGATGCTTGGGCCATAGCAGCATTGCCTTCCGTTCTGACCACTCGTTCAGGCTCCAACTCCTCCCTTCTTTCCTTTTCGCCTACTTCAGCAAAGCGGTCTTCTTGCAAACTACGCAAAATAGCCATCCTCATCTGTTCTTCTTCTTCCTCTGGAGTCAGAGGATAAAGATGCGACTCGTTCATGATATTTTTATTACACATGCGCTGTTCAGGTACAAGTGGCCAGGCTCCTCTGTAATATAAGGTGGAAGAAATAAACAAACAACTAATCGACAAAGCTATTTCAGAAATATTTAGAAATAAAAATAACAAAAGCCTGTCGCAGAGACGTTGCAATGCTTGAGACAGCACTTACCATGTATTTGCGTATTTCATGTTACTGCGATGCCTGCTTAAATTCAAGCGACTTGCGTGTGGGAGTGACGACGTTACTCAATACAATACCGAGCAATTCACTTGTTTTCTAAACAGTTTCAAGTTTGCTGAGAATACTTCACGTTCTTGGAAACGCGCGCGCGTTTTGGCGCCGCATTTATATTTCTTGTGTTGTATTTGAAACTTGCTTTCAAATCAACAAATCTTTAGTTTCTAACAGAGGTTCGAACACTCGTCTTTTATTTCTTGGAACGCGTGGCATGGAACCGTCACGAGCACGAACGTCGTTGGTTTCATTACTTGTATAGCTTTTTTTCGTAACTTATTACGGATCACAACCGTATTTACTGTTATATACAAACATTTAAGCAGAATATATTTGCAGAGCTCAGTCTGTTATGCGCGCTATGACGTATGAAATGTGACTACCAAAAGTCAGTGGACATTAGTCACAGCCAACCTCGACTATATTTTCATGTTACGCTTTTAAAACGAGCTAATATTCAATCTATGTGACAAACATTGAACTTACGCTGGCGCTGCATATTTGAAAAAATGCAATTTTTCTCAATGCTTTGACTTATACGAGAGCAAAGGGCCCTTGAACGCGTTTTTCCAACGAGACATCTCTGTTGCTTAATTTCACTCTTGTTCCTCAACGATTGCTGTTGTAAAAGTTCTGGTCCGATGCACAACATCCATTTGTTGTGAAGATTGGTTTTTGACGATTTTGCATAATGATGTAATACATAAGCAGCAACGCTTCTGTTATTAATTGCGAACTGTACGATTACAGCAGGAGTGTCTAAACTACGGCCCGCGGGCCAAATCCTGCCCGCGAAGGCATTTCATCCGGCCGCAAAGACATTTTGTCAATAATGAAAAATACCTTATTTAAGAAATATTTGTTGATTTGACAGAATGTAATATATCCCGAAAGAAACACATTACGTATGATGGTCGCCCCTCGAAGTGTTGAGTAATAGCTTATGTGGCCATCTGACAAAAAACTTTGGGGACCCTTGGATTACAGCCTTCATTGCTTTTCACGACACAAACTTGTTTTTCTTGCTTCTTTAAAGCACTGTTTATCGCAAGGAATCCTTTCCCGAATCAGACGCTAAGATCTTAACAGATTGTATATTTCGCCTGTTAGGCAGGCACCATCAGCTTTTATTCAAATAAAATTCCTCGAAGCACACGATGTATGTGTTACAAACCTGATCTTATCACAACTCTGGTCTACTGCAGTGAACAAGGGACCTTGTGTCGTCATAAGAGCGCGTTCTATAAATATCAGTGATGAGCTGTCTGGAAGTTCTAATTATAGAGCGTCTGCTGTTTGTTGTCAGCCCGGTTGAGCCTTACTCCTGGCACGCCGATATGACTTGGAAATTTTTCCGAAATACTTGATATGCATTTACCGCTTTATTTTATGTTCTCTAATCAGGGTCGTAGTTCCAAGAATAGGTGCATTGTCAGTTGCCAAACAAGTCCAAAATCGTAGAGTAAGCCTGTCCGATTGTTGGTTCATGTTTTTTATATTCGTACTTTTAGCCACATAACACAATATAGCAGAAATATGGGCTGTGTTAGAGACATTTGGTGTCTCGTCTACTCCGCCGCGAATGGGGCGCAATTAATATTTTTCATGACATCATTAGAACACAGAGGACGTTTTGTTTCCGAGTGCCTGATTGGGGGCGTCGGAACACGGGGTCATTGCAGAAGCATTGCCGATTGTCCCCATGTTTTCTCACAGCGAGGGATACGTGGACGACAGAAGAATTGGTAAATTAGTGTAGAATTTATTGAAGTATTTCACGCAACTCCAAAAAGGAGAATAGTTAAATTAATGCGTTTTAGCTCGAAATTCTACAAACAGTTGCATCCTACACTAAAAAAACTCATTTGGTGAAATGCAATGGCAACGTGTTACACTAACTGCACAGCGGGAAGAACATTGGGCAAACTACTGTATTTGATCGGAAGTTTGGATGAAAGGTTGGGAAGAGTCTTTTTAGTTGTTCGTTCCAAAACACGTGAAATTAATACCTGGAAAAAACGCTATTGTGTGTTGTGTGAAGCAAGCACGAAAAAAGAATTGACAAAGTGCACTTTCTCTAACGCTTTGTGATTCAGATATGTTATAGTTCACATCAATTTGCTAAGCCTGAAGTTTTGATGTTTTATGTTCTCATCAGCATGGAATTAATGTCTGCTCTTTGATGTTCTTTTTCCTTCCTGTTGGATTTGCGTTATTGCGTGATTTGAGTCACAAAAATGCATGAATAAACAGCACCTTTCAGAAATAAATTTGGGAAGTAATGAGAGAGGTGACATTTATGAATGGAGGAAAGTTCAGATATTTCCCGGAACCAAAGCACCAAGTAGGTACCTAGCACCAAGTAGTATGCTGAAGAAGACTAGACAATGGAGAAATTAATAGTCGAAAAGACGATAACAGTGAATGATTCAAAATACTAGAATACTTAGTGCTAAAACATTGTGTTGTGAAACGTGTAGTTAACATCGAGTGTCAAGTTTTACATTGTCTGCTGTGAAAGTAAAACATCACAGTAGTCAATGCATGAACGGTTTGGTCCACGTAGGAGGTATGACCACTTGGTAATTACTTCATTTGATATTTTAGTTTTTTGTTTTAAAGTTGAGTCAACGTTCCTTTCAGATTTCAGAGGAAAACTTCATTTCATTCTCTATAATATGGTCTTGAACGTCTGTGATGTAATTGTTCAAATTTATTGCTAATTGGCTTTGTTCATCTTTTATTTCAGCTCGATTGCATTTGTATTTTATCTCTATTTCTCAATCATTGCAATTGTTACGTTGCACCAGAAATGAGCGGACTGTCATATTTTACGATTCAGATCCAGTTCTGAATTTTGAAAACTCAGTCCAAGTTCAAACATAGTCCAAAATATTTTTAATGTAAAGTTCAAGTCCAAAAATGAGCAAAATGCGTTTTTTCAACAATAAAAATGCCGCAGTTCTTTTCCATTAGCTCCGAATCTGGTCCTGATTCTAAATTTTTAAAACGATTTAAAATCTGAATCCACTTTAAACCTGAACAAAATCGTTATAGTCCGGATCCAGTCCAACCCAAGCCCAGTCCAATGCTGATCTTTGCTTTGGACTAGAATTTCTCCAAATATGGCGATTTTCACCATTTGGCTGTTTTTGCAACAATTTTAGATCATTTTGAAGTTGAACTATAAAAACTCTCATGAACGGTTGACCGGTGATCGTTTATATGAAATGGTTTGATCTAGTGAGTGGTTGGAATTTTTACTATGTACACAGCAAATATTAATTTCTGCATGAGTGAGTGCTACTACTTATTTTTATAGACCCTCTTTTCCCTTTTTTATGCCCCTCTTTGCCCTACATCTTTTATCTCTACAGCTGCCCACCCCACACCCCTGTAGATAGGCATGTTTTCCCCCCTCTGTTTTTTGTTGTTGTTTTGTTTACTTATCTTACCTGTTGTTGGTTTGATGCATTTTGTTATTTTTACTACATGTGAAACGTCTTCAATTAAAAACTGAGTTGTGCTAGCAACAGGGCTGGCTGAGAACTTGACCCATATGGTCTTTCGCCAACCTTTTGTGATTCAAACATGTTAGAACACAATCATCATTTGCAAAACCTGGAGGCTCTGATGTTTTGTATTTTCTTCAACATGAAATTAATTTCTGCTCGTTGAAGCTGTTGTTTTATCTCTTGCTGCATTCATGTTACTTCGAGATTTGAGTCACAAAAATGTTTGAATAAACCATAACCATTACTCCAGAGTCAGGAGTCCAGACTAAGGTTCACAAAATTGTTTAAGACTCTTAGCTGTTTCTATCAACAGCATAGAAGGCTTTAACCTTGTAGATGTTTTGAAGAAAAAGGTTTTACTGGGTCCAGTCCAGCCCAGGGCCGGATTAAGGGGGGGGTCAATGGAAGCAGTTTCCCCGGGCACTCCGCTGCAAGGGGGTCCCCCGTGATGAAATTTATTTGTTTCAAATAAACTACTCGTTTAAAAAATTTTCGTGATTCAGAAGAGATACAAGAATACAACTCTACCATTATATTCCAATGTTGCGGTAAGTATCCGATCAGGGGCCCCCAACAGCAATTGATTTCTCTACAAGTTTGACTGTCTGGTAGTTTTAGTAATCGCTACTGAATAGCCTATAAGTATCTTCAGTTTTATTCAATGCAAATATATTTGATTTCGCTGGTAACTTTTTCCTAATAATCGTTGTTTTGGCATGGGTATGACTCTCTATTCGTGCATCACGCCAATTGCACAAATGTCACGAAAACGTTACTATTTGCGTGCTAAAGCTAGTGTGGTGGATGCTGACTGCTGCTCAGTATCAATCAATGTTGCCACTGGGGTCAGTCGCGATGACATCAGATTGTTGGCTTTTTCAACATCAGATAACATCAAATTTTTACGCTACAGTTTCATATAAAGCTAACTGCTTCTTCTATTAACAAACCTAAAAAAGCGTGATTACCCACGTTGAATCCGAAACAGAGCGAAATATCGCCATTGAATGGAGAAGTCGTTTATAATTTACGTAAAATATTAGTCTCAACGCAGCGAAGAGAGCTTCTTAGTTTGAAACGATAACCAAACACACATTAGGGTGAGAGATTGACGAAAGGATCTTAAAATCATGAATCTGACTTATTTTCGTCCTAAAATGAGGAATGTAGAAAACAAAAACAACCCAGTCAACATCAGATTTGTCGCCAAAATATCAGACATAAGAAATTTATCTGAGAGCATTACATCGGATGTCATGTTAAAATATTAGAAGTGGCAACACTGGTATCAATGATCCCGAACTTCTGGTGCAGTCTCGAGGTCGCCGCAGCCGAACTGAACCTTTGTTTCGTCATAAAGGGTAACGTGTAGTGGAAACGCACTTTTCTTCCGATGGCTACTATCGTTGTTGTTACATCATAAACACATGAAGCTATTCAAGCCATTTACACCACATGTTATTGCGTGGTCCGTCAGAAAAGGTTTTAATCAGTCGATGCGTAGAACGAAAGAGCAGAAAACGAGATTGCAGTGTTTAGCTTGAACGATGCCTAAATCTGTAATGCCATCAGGAGCTATAAAAAGCGCAAAGCTTCAAAGAAGAAAAAGCGCAAGGATCTGGCAGTGTTAGCTAAAACGCCGCGACTGAATCGCTTTTTCTAGCAAAACTTTCAAGCAGCAACGTCAAAGCAAGGGCGTTAACCAGAGCACCTGAAAATGAAGGTGACAATCAACATATTAGCTTGGAAACAACTTTCACACTCAGCCCGACTGGTCATTGTGGCATGTTCTTTTTCCGGTGTTTTTGTTAGTAATCTCTGGTTTCTGCTTGTTCGGGTGAATGTTGCTTCTTGCCGAGTCACTCTCTAGCCTGTGAAATATTTTTTCTTAGTCAAAATATACTCCAGTATTTATATCACAAATTCTCTTCTCGCAGCTAGCTGTATGTGCATTTGAGTAAGCACATTCTCGGCTACCGGATAAAAAATCAGGAACCTTGCGAATCAGCGAAAACAACTTTTACAAACGATGACGTTATGAATTACGCCATAGGGGCCCCCTACCCTTTAATCTGGGGCTCTGGTCCCACCCTAAAGACTTTGTGGCTGATGGCCTTTGTTTTTGGTCAATAAAAATGATATGCTCAGTCTGTTCCTGTAACCATTACGATAGCTGCCTGCCCTATGCCGTAAAAACCAGAAACTACATTTCTCTACCACTGATGGAGAAACAGTTTCCTCTAAGAACTAAAACGAGATTTGATTAAAACTTCTACCGAGTTCGAGACCTGAATATTCGAACTCGAGACGTGAAAATTTGTAGGCTTCCTGAAGTTTTCTTGAATGATATTCGAAGAGGTATCACATTCTGTTGACTTTCATTTAGAATCCGGTTGTCGGCATGACCAGTGATTTTTTGAAGCGTTTTGAGGGGACTGAAACGGCAGAGTTGTAAACGGGTCTCATTTTGAAGCCCGAACCCGGCCCGAGCCCGAAATAACAAGCCCGAACCCGGCCCGGGCCCGACATTTATTTTTGAGGCCCGATTTAGGCCGGGAAAGCCAAATTTACCAGTGAGTCAAGATATGCGCAACTGCGGGGTATCAAAAAACGTAGTGTACGGGTATAGCTACAAGTACACGGTTTTATCATACCCAAAATAGCAATCACCTTGACCAAAACATTAACCTAAACAAGCACAAACTCAGCTTGTTAGTCAGTGATGGTACTGCGGTAAGTAATGTTTCTCAAGATATAAAAACTACAGTATCATGACATTAGCCACGACGGCGTTAAAACCATAGAAGTAACTATGTAAGATAGCGCTACAGGCATGAAAAGGCAGTTTGTACGCCATCGTTTCTTAAAACAAGCCAAGCATCGCGTTAGTGATTGATCTTTTCGACGCACATCCATCGCGTGCTAATTTTCCCACCGCTGTCGCCTTCTCAAAAAAGAGCTTGAGACTAAATCCGAACAGAGAACAAAAGAACGCAGCTGTGTTTGCAAATGGAATTAACTGAAAAAAATCACAACCACTTCACTCAAAGTCATGGGTGCAATTTTGTTGTAAAATGTGGGGGGACAGCTTGGTGTAAAACCAATATAGTCATCGGGTCGATGCAGAAGTGACGTTTTATATATACAGATTC
>JGI24158J21664_10012909_pt1 | contig 11050 bp, 10 predicted proteins | sample Ectturendosymbi3_FD_21664 | JGI IMG/M metagenome (IMG submission 21664)
AAGTGGATTGGCGGAAGCAATGCTTGGCATTCAATTGCCCGATGAAGAGTTTTGCATGTTTAATGTTACGTTAGGCAGCTTCTATCTGCGCTGCGAAGAGGGTCGCCTCGCTTGAGGGTAACAGATAACACGAGTGGGACTAGTGCTGACAGACTCTATGTGAAACGTTTTTTCAGCTTCAGTCGGTAACTTGCTGTAAGTTAAAAAATTATCTCATGAATACGTAAGCGGAACTAGAGTCTTGGGTGCTAAACCTCGTCAAACTCGATTTACCGGCAAGATGTTTACGAAGCTATGCGAAATTGTGCTTGATCTTGAATTTTACAAATGAGGGGTAAAACTTTTAGGAAGAAGAAAGAAGAGGAAGTTGCGTCTGAGAAGCGCTAGCCTACAAGCTACAACAATATGGGTATACGTGTTCTCCACATTTCTTTCAAACGTCAAGGATGATAAGTAAAAAAAAGTTCAAATCCTTTCTGATAACCGACGTTTTCTTTGGATATCACATCAAGAAATGTTTAATTCAACTACATGATCCATTCTTATATGAAAATGTGCCACACCATTTAGTAGTAATTAATTGTTTCGAATGCCNNTTTGTCTCAAAAATGAAGATTGAGGCCATCTAAATATGCTAAGGATCCCCTTTTAAACTACTTTACCAACCATAAATCTACATNTAACGAGGCACAGCTCTTTTTATAGAAACTTTCGAGTTTGATTTAACTACTGCAAAACGTTGAAAAGAAACTCAACCAAAAGCCGTGACGTTAAAAGATTAGAGAGCGCGGTTGAAGTCAAAGACGTTAAGCAGCCAAACTAGGTCATGCTAGAGACAGTGCTTCGCTTTCATTACACGTCCGCAATAATGACAAAATTAAATCTCAGTCGGCGGTTCACCCAGGAAATTATGCCCTACCAATGTGAGTCACAAAACTTGAACATGAATTTGAAAAAAGAAGCTCACAAGGCGCCTTTTGTATGTACTTCAACCTACGCGAGCTGTTAATCCATCCGTTTCACGTCAATGCGACCATAGCTCCGCGAGTTAATGATCAAGGGAAGACCTGTTATTCTTCCACACGTTTCAATGACTTGCGGCTAAACGAAAGAATGACGTAACTTTGAGCAAACATGATGATGTCAAAACAAGCCACGGACGTTTATGGCGTCTGCACTTTCGGCCTTAAATAATAATCGGAAACGCGCTGGCAATAAATACAAAGAAAGAGATGTGTGGAGGCAAGCGCGACAGACTTTTGAAAGTGCTGTGTGTGTGCTTGAATTTAGGTTAGCTCTCCAGGTGTCCCCGTGAAAATGCCAGGTTACTGCCGCTAACTAATGTGTTCAAATTTATGATACTATAAATCTGTCTGCCATGAAGTGGCAACTAACACCAAGGCCAAACTTAGTCCCGCGTTCGAAAGTTAAACTAAGCAGCATACACCTTCGCTCGGTTTCAACGTGCTTTTGGACCAATCAAGGTTTCGTTTCAAAACACTTTTCCACGGTGAGCTGCAGTTTGTACTTCAATTCTTCCTTGTCCTGTATGATTACCGTATAAAAATTTTACCAAGCACTTAACAGTACAGTCACCCAACGCAATGCGTCAAAGAACGATTTTGGTTGTATTGCGCAAATGGTGATCGGTGCCGAGAAAGCTCTTTGCTACAAAACAATTGAAGCATTGCATCTATGTACGTGGCATGAACCGATTGTTTTATTGTATAAATCAAACTCAAAACTATCAGTCCATAGTTTTCTTCAGTTTCGCAAACTCCGCACAGTATTTATTTGATCATGGAGTCTACACGAGATATGGGGAGTTGAGCGTGCTTCGGATAACTTCGGCATTGCCAAGTATAGCCGTCTTTGTTAGTTGGTGACTATGTTTGCCTGGGTTGTCTTGAAGGCGTTGTTTCATATTGTCGGCAGCTGCTCCTAGAGCTCCTATTACGACTAGGGTATTATTATGTTATTATCACTTTTTTACTACTATCTGTAGCATTTTCATTTGATGGCGATGTTTGAAAAAAAGATTAAGCGATGCAACTCCGCAAACTATTTTTCCGAAAGATCTGATGTCGATCCCAAACGATTATCATCAGTTCTCGTAACTTCAGAAACGAATTAAACAACATTTTAAGGCCGATGTGGAGTTTTATGGGGCCTTTACTCGCAACGTTTTGTTCAATCTTCCTCTTGCATTCTACACATTGTTTAAAAATAAGCTTTCTACGACACGAATGCTGGACGTTATTAGAAAACATTGGTGTACGAAGCTATCTGTCAATTATAAGTGTAGTTCCTTTGCGATGTAAGCACAATTTGTGAGGGTGCATTGCTGGAGATACCTTCCATTCGCATGTTGTAGACACTTCAAAAACGGAAGCTTGAATTACCGGAAAAGCGCAGAGCAGATACGGCCAGACTTAGAAAGTAATCTCTACGGGATGAAACAACTTTAACAAAAATTTACAAATCAGAAAGGTAATCTCCTGAAAAGGCGCATTTAACACGCGCTGATCTACAACCAGTGACATTTGCGCTATGGCGTTTCATTCTGAGAAACTTCAGCCTCATATGTGCCAAACTCGTACGCAGGTTGATGAGTTACCGACTTACTTTGGGAGCTTTGCTCCGTCTCGGTAGGTTGGTTCACATTTCTTGAAAGATCGGGTTCTTGTGGCAGCGGGTGGTCTTGAAAACAAACACAAGTTTCAGTTGTTTGGCGTTTCAATTTGAAGGGCACGCACATGATTTATGCGTGCATAACGAAGAGCTTACAATCCAAGATAATGCTTTGCAGCTTTTTCGAATGAATGTTTTTTAAAATGTGTGGAACCTGCTGCGAAGCAGATAAACACACAAAAATATTATCTGAAAACTTTTGTTTGTATTAAAATGCTACAGTAGTTCACACAAGTTAAATTTAGGCTAATTGGGCGTGGTCTGTTCTGAGAGCATCGAATAGACATTTGATTTTTAGCACGCAAGAAAACATTGCAGTGTCATGTAACAATAAGTCATAGATGAAATGGTCATGTCAGCAACGTGAAACGGCATAATTAATCTCACCAGATGGCATCATCCGTCCTTTCTGGCAGCACTCAGTGTATGCTTTTCCGCAAGTTCCACCTGTAAAAACTCATTGTTTAATTTCTGCAATGTCTTTCTGTCATCGGATGACTGCGGTTTTTATGGCAGAATAACAGGCGTAATTCGCCTTTGGTACTTGTCTCACAAATAAATACAAGGTAGAGCCTGAACAATTTTTTACTTTTGCGTATTTATTATGAAAATCGCTTATTAGCAGCCTTCAGTGAAAAACGTTGTCGGATTCATCTGGATTGTTGCTAAAGGCAACTGAGTTTTCGGACACTATTTGTCAACGATCCGTTGGCGTATTCCCGGATTTTATAAAGGAAGGATTTACATAATGCTATACGCGCTATGGGTTTAAACGAACTTTTATCAGTAAGACAGGCTATCGTAGAAGCCAGTTACAAAAGTTACAGTGTTGACTGACTTTGGGAAGACATGTGGGCCAATCGATTTAATATTGGCAATTATTAAAACCATTAATACTCAAATCGGTAATCACGTTACCAGTTATTCTATTGTGCATGTGGTTTATCGATCTCGAAACCTTGTATCAAATCCTGACAGAAGCAAAGTAAAAAAGAAAACAAAACAACAATTTCAACGCATTCAACTGATTTGATCAACTCTAACCCAGAACCGTCGCCAGAAAGTCGCCAATAGGGGGGCTTTACGTTTGTGCGGAGAGGGCTTGACATTCAAATTTGACAAAAATTCCACTAACTTATAGTGTTTCATATTTCAATTTGGGGGTCTTGGAACTTTGTTTGGGGGGCTAGGCCCACAAAAGACTCCCCGTCGCGACGGGACTGCTCTTACTTCAAATGGTATTTCGTGTCCGCTGAGAAACAAATACTCAAGCATTCTCAAAAAGCAGAAAAAACTACAATATGTTTATCGGACTTATGTCTAACTGCCATATTCACATAACCAGCAGTTTGATCGTTCCCTCTGGCGGAGGTCGTAAAAAGTTAGATCTAAGCATCTGGATACATCACTGATCTATTCTTCTACACGTTTTTCGTTTTATGTAAACTTGCGAGGTAAATCTCCCACCAGATTTCCGAAAACGCAGCATAATGGTTAAAGATAAAATCGTTAAGTCGGTACTACTTTTTCATATTTAAAATATTTAAATTCTTAAAATTAATACTGCTAAGCAAAACAACGCAGTAAGTTCGAATACTTCCTAGGTAAAGACGGTAGCGATACACCACAAACAATGATAAAAATGGTGAAAAAGCGTTTCGCATAATGCTGCAAATTCGCACGCGGACGCTTTTTCGTTTGACACCAGTTGTTGTGGTTTGGGTGAATGCGGAGCAGTGAAAAAATGAAAGGGAACTCAGGATTATGATCTGACAAAATCCTTTCGAAAGCGAAAGAAATAATGTAACCCAACTTACTCCTCAAGACATTCAAACTATACTCAGCAACTTTGTTAAGATTGGCGCCTGTTTTTAAACTCCATACGAAGAAATCCAGAGACTACTACCTATACACATTTAACGTTTTAGATCGTTTCACTAAACTTAAGACAAAATCGTGATAACTGTGCACCGGTCTACACATGTTTATCTAACTTGACCAAATATGCGCTGGCTCACCGAACACAGTTACGGTGCAGTTGAGAGACACGCTGTACGCTTTTAGGCCGAGAGCGCAGCATTGACAGCAAGTCTGCAAAACAAAAACAAACAATCATTTACTCCGACTTATTCACAAAAAGAAGAAACCTATGCAAAAGGTCACGCAAGCACACGCCACAGAAACCAGAGATTTTCAGATCAGCAACAAGATAGCGACAAGTCTGTCTTGCAAAGATTTTAAAAGCAGAGTATTGTGAAAAAACTTTCTACCTGACAAGCATGTTATTTCTGTTTCAAAAAAGGCGAAAGAAGTATGTCATAGAACAGGGGTTCCCAACCGGGAGTACTCGTACCCCCAAGGGGTACGAGATTGAACATCAAGGGGTAAGAAGATCCTTGGGTCACCGAGCAGCTTATATATCTCTTATAGAGCAATATATATCTCAAAAATTTTTTTGGGGGTACTAAGAATGCTCTGACCTGACTAAGGGGTACGAGCAGCAAAAAAGGTTGGGAAGCCCTGTCATAGAAGCTCCGTAACAGCAAAAGGAGCCACAACGTCCAGGAAAGACCTGCATCTTTTCCAAAGTTTATGACTACAACTCTGTATTGGAGTGTGAAATACGTACTGCAGCAGGACATGAAGTGCAAGCCAAAGATCGTTGGAACTGTTTTGATGAAAGCGGCACAAGCGTGGCGCATTAATTTTTTCGACAGAAGTTACTACAAGAGAAAGATGTAGATATGAAAAGAAATACAATTTTTACAGTGGCTGAATGGGTGGTACCATTCATTCGCGTTGAACCTCTACAAGAAATGGAAACACACAGCTGCATACCACGGAACGGCCCGATCACGGGCGCAACACAGTCCGGCGCAGGAATTTCTAATTTGGGCCTCAGCATATTCGCAAGGAAATTCAGAAAAGGGGTTCTCCTCTAATGCACTCACGTTTCAAGTGATGATGACTTTCGTCGCACTGACAATGTAAGTACACCTGCAATCCAGCCATGCCACACGCTTTCAACGGAAGAACTCAACTGAATTGAGAAGTCAACCCGGCGAGGTTGCCAGGTTGTCACTTTAAATATCAAAACAGCATGACCGCCGCGAGGCTTTCCCGTTGACACACGTTCAGTCGAAGGCGTTTGCGCAAAATTACCAGCGAATGAGCTTACAAATGAACATCTTCTGTGCAAGCATCATGATCGACAGGGGATCAATGGGTGCCAAGCAACGCGTTTCCCTGTTTTGTTTGCGCTTTTGCATGTCAAATGTTGCGCATCTCGACAACTTTTGATTTGAGCTGGAAAACCCGCACATTCATCTCATCTTTCTCGGACAATACTAGATGCCGCACCAAACAACTGTTATCAGCAACCGGCAAGACCAATGCTCAAACACTTTCAAGGAAGAACTTTAATGGGGAAGTTCAATACATCTTCTTATAACCACATTCACACACTACGCACTGAAAGCAATGTTTACGAGGGTTGCCTGAGAATATAAAGCAACGCTGTTAATTAAAACCTCGAATGAACAACGCTGTAACGTAATCTAAGATGGTTTCTCCATTTTCACTATTCACAAACTGAATAAAGCGGTTGCTTTGACTCTGGCCTCGTTGGCGCTGAGTGCGGACGCACTTCAGATTGTTCCAATCTTGTCATATTTCTCAGATCATTTTTCATCGTAGGTCTTTGATTACCGTTACCGCAAACCATTCAAAAAATGCAGCTACCACAAATATTTTAAATGCGTAACTTGAAACGTTTTTCGTAGCAACGTTAGATAACGCTGTATCTTTTCCACGTCAAGTGCTTGTGTCAAAACACTGTAGGGACAAACGTTTAAGCGAAGCATAACCAAACATCTATCAATAATTTTAAAAAACTGTAGGCTATTTTTGTAATTTTTATTGTACTAACAAACAATAAGCTTCATCCACTGAGGTTTTGTCCCACAAACAATGACGACCAATTACTTCAAATCGATGCAACTGTTCTGCAGAAATATGCAGAAAACATATGTATGAAGCTGCTTTCCGACGGTTTTGTGCTTGCAGCTTCGGCACAGAAGAAACAACCAACAAAGCTTCGTTTGGACTAACGTTGTTGTTGCCAGTACAAACAGAACCAGGTTGCGCGAAAGCCAAAACAAGGGCTTAGACGGATTTGGTGGGTTCGGAACCATCGCCTTTGCACGCTCCTCAAAACCTACGCCGGTTCAGATGCAACTTTGACCTCAGAAATCGGCAGCAGGATTTAATAAACACGCAGTGACTGACCTGGGAAGCCATCGCACATGCAAGAATTTAAAATGCTGGGCTCCCGGAAGACATCAAATAATGCTACATAAAAAGCACAACAGCAGTGCGGAAGATATGATAGAACATTTTCAACCAATCATCGGACGCTCTTATCAAGAGCAACATAATTTGCAGACCAATCCTTTAAGGTACCTTAAAACCGTTGCGATCACACTGCTGATCGAGATGACCAGGCGCTTCGCAAGCAGCCATACTTCGTGCCGTCCGAACGCCGAGCAAGCAATTTTCTTGATTTCTCGCTTCCATGCAGCATTTTTCCTATGAAGCAAAACAACGCAGTGATATCGCAACCCCCCAAAAAAATGAAGCAAAAATGCGAAACAACTGCAGCAGATTGGCAAGCACCACGTTGTCGGCAATTCGGTAAAGCGCGAAAATAGATAGTGCAGGAAAGTGCTATGATGAAAAATACATGTCTGGAGAGCATAGCCACAAGAGTTGCGGGGCAAGGCAAGCTGCCTCCCGAGAGCATTTGAAAACAGCGTTCTACTGATCTAAAAGATAATGAAGTAATTAGCGCATTAACAAATAGTATACCTAGTCAAAATGCGATTGGGGTTGTTTGATAGTTAAATGGCCAAACTCCCCTAGCTGTTTAATAGATGTGTTACTGATTTTGTAAAAAATTAAAAGTTTTGGTGAACTGCTGTAGTTTAAAAAAACTGAAAGTTTTTCATAGAAAAACTTTCAACGTTTGATCATAATTTAGGAATGTTCGAAAAATAACATTTTGTTCGACGAAAACGCACTTTTCGTTTAAAAACACTGGGCAATGATAATGCCTGCACGTAAACGTCACTTCAGCTTTGTATCACCTATANTGGAGAGCCACTTGCGGTATCCCGCATCTATCGCACAGCGCACATATCCTTTGATGCTACAAGTACACTTTGGAGAACAAGTGGTACGGGTTNAGCTACAACATAACGTACTTGAGCAACAGCGCAAATCTGACTGTACGAATCCTCCGTGACTTGAATTCCTGAACAGCTGTCGTGATTAAGTGCCCACTGCTTTCCACGCACGCAGCACCTTGACAAGACGTTTTCGAAATGGACTGCAAACAAAAATATCTCTTTGGTTAATCTTCAGCTGATGCAACTTTGAAATCACTGCAGCTTGAAATCGTCTAAACCAGGGGTTTTCAACCTTTCTCTGACCATGTACCCATTCAGCATTTCGACAGATGAGCATGTACCTTTAAAATTTCTTATGACAAGAAGGCTGAGTAAAATAACAAAAGTGCACTGAATTTTTAATAGAACGTTATCTAAAAATTATGTTAAAACTTGCTAGAATTTTTCACAAATATTTTATCATGACTAATCATAGATATATTTTAAAAATAAGCATATAATGGTTTTTTAAAATAATAATCACTGATATATGCAGAAATATTTGGAAATAAATCATATACAGGTATGTTTTTACGTACTGCTGCTAACCATGTACCCCTTCAAATAGGCAAACGTACCCCTAGGGATACATGTAACCCACGTTGGGAACCACTGGTCTAAACACTACGCTGGAAACTACATTTTGACAATACTTAACTCTAAATTATGTGTCGTGAAATACTGCTGACTATCGAAAGTAATCCTTTCCCAGCATAGAATCAGATAAATCAAGTACTAAGATCTTACATATTATATATTTCGCCTGCTAAGTAGGCATCATCAGCTCAAACCCTTTTCAACAAAACGCTACGTTTAAGTAAGCTACGCAATTTTTGGCCTCACCGATGATCGAACATAAAGGGACGGTGATGGAGTGAAGGTGCTTGACTCGCAGTTCAGGTAAGTGAAGACTAGGAAGTTTAGGTTTAACATCTCCGTGTTTTTCTTATGTTTTTTCTCTTAAGAGAATTAAACCTCGAAGTTATCTGGCTAGTTGTTTACCGTTCAAACTCGTTGCTTGCATAAATAAAGAATTAAAATACAACGAAAATGATATGTACAATGCACATTGCCAATACATAAATACCTGGATGTTGACAGTTGGTATATGACACAAAGACAGCCACAAGCACCATTGTTAATAACATCATTTTCTTTTTCTTTCTAAACCCTGTGAGAAAAGCCCAACACAAGCATTTTGACAGGCTTTCGTTTAACACAGACTTTCACTTTTCATCAACAACCAGCATAATTCGCCTCGACGGCCTAGCTTCGGGCGTTTTCTTTTGCTCATCTTTGCAACTTTCAACGCACGTGGGCTTCTGCGACCGCACAGCTGCATTCGGAAATGACCGCTCACACACATCTCTACTATTCGGGAACAAGACTGAAGATCGATTAGGGCATTACGTTCCGAATGGAGAGTTGGCGATCTGATAGAGAGTCACAATTGTCAACGTCTTTTCCCGTGTGCTAAGTGGCAATTAAGATAAGTCCCAAGTTAAGGAAACCATGGTGTGAGCTCCGGTTCACTTCACTTCAAGTCGCAACGATAAACGATGGAACAAAACAAAGAACAGCTGAGAAAAAGCGCTACTGGATGATGAGTCTGCATTACACAGATCTCCTGCACAGACACCAGACACTTATATTAATCTTATCTTAAGAACAGAACTCCAGCATGCACGTTGAGTATGCAGCGTATGGTGGCAAGAATGCCTGCGTGACGAATAAATTCCATGTATACTTTACCAAATGGTAGCTGGCTCACCGGCGCATAAGCCAGCAGTAGCTTAGACAGAACGTGCATAAGACCAGGTCGACGTCAACCACCGGCAGAAGATTAACCAAAATATGTTATCGTCCAACCGCACCACAACCACAGTCCGAAGCATGACAGAAACGAGTCATTTACTTTTAATGCAAGAATCGAGCAAGACAGGTCGAGACCGCTTCAGCTGTTGCTCGGGATTCGCAGCAGCTTTCAGCGTAAAACCGCAAGATCCGGTGGACTTGACTGTCTGATACCATCACGCGCGGCTTGGTTTCTTGGTCACTCCATACATTCTGCTACAAAATTATGTGGCTTAACTGCGTCACGCAAGCGATTGTCGTGTCGGACGGTAGCATTTATCCTGAACGAGAAAGTTTTACTTTACTTCCGTAAATGATATCCCGATGAATTAAGATAGTGGTTGAGATTTGAGGACAAAATGGCTGTGTAATTCCGTTTCGAAGTGATGCTTCTTTTTCGCACTACTTTTAGGGTTGTANCAATGTACTGCCGCATTCTTTAAAAATAACTCTAAAAGTGATTGGATAAAGAAGTTTGAGGAGTATACGGTTTAGACGTTTGNAGGCAGATTCAGATTTAGTATAGACATTAGAAAGTCATACGCATTTTCTTCAAATCTTAAGACGGCATACGCCACATGCCCCCTGAAACCTTGCCCTTAACTACATCCCTGCCTATCTCCACTGTCAATCGAGAAGGACGCTTTTTTAAAACCAAACGATGCACTATTTGGTTGAAGAAAGACACAAACCTTGATTTCACACCATGATAAAACCCACATAGCATTTTACAAAATCCCAACCCGCTGGTGCACGCCAACATGGATCAACCGGATTTACAAAGCATCTACATTCCGGAAGAAAATCATGTTAAACACTCCGATAGTACAAGCTAGATTTTTAAAATGTTATGTACGTTTATAGCGCAACATTCCGCTCAGCTTCAAAGCGCCTAGTTGCTCAGTTTTCAAAACAAGCAAATATTTTCTACCATCGCCACAATGTCATGCTTTTAGTACTCAGAGGCAGAACCATAAGGCAAGAAAACATATCTCGGGGTGTTTTATCGCAGTTGCTCTGCAGCACATATGTATTTGTCATATTTTGCGCGACAAATGACAAGTCAATGATTAAAACGCAATGAAAAAAATCGTTCAAAACCTTTTAATAGGTTTAAAAAAAGACAGAATTTGCGTCATGTTCCAATGCTACCAATACACTTGCTTTCCGATACTACGAATAGCATAATTTAACCAGGGCCGCCGCCAGCGGGGGGCCAGTGGTGCCCGGCCACCCCATTTGAAATCTGTGCCCCCCCATTTCACGTTTGGCCCCATGGT
>JGI24158J21664_10012911_pt1 | contig 11047 bp, 3 predicted proteins | sample Ectturendosymbi3_FD_21664 | JGI IMG/M metagenome (IMG submission 21664)
AAGTCGCATTAACAGTAAGAAGCATGTTATTAAAGAGAAAATTCAGACATTTACCATTGTTTAAAATTGTTGATTTTGCTTAAAAATGCACACGTTAAGTGTTGAAAAATATTACATGGTTTTCACGAAAATACAATTAAAAATATGTAGGTTTCATGGCTCCCTTAGCCAAAAAGGTTCTCGACCCCTGATTTTAATGGTCTGGTAATCTGGTTAAAGCTCTCATTTGAAGTCATTCAAAAACATCATTTACTAAGCAGCGGCGGATCTAGGTGTGGGACAGTTTAGGGCAACTACACAGTGGCGTGGCCAGCCCAAAAATTTCGGGGGGATATGTTTGATTTTAGGCGAATAACACTGTTTTGTTTGGAAAAACGCCTCTCAAAGCACAAAATGACTATGTTTTCCAAAAATTTTGTGGGGGCAATGGCCCCTTTGGTCCCCCTGGCTACGCCTATGCAACTACACCCCATAAACGACCACGGAGTCTCCTTTCTTGTTTTTTTGAGAGCATATCGCATGCAAATTAGACACCCTTTTAATGTGATGGGCTAACAGGATGACTGTGAAGCGAAAATAAGTGGATGAATTTCTTTCCACTTCACTTTTCTATTACGGAAATTGCGCTCACTCAGCAAGTTACAACGTTCAAATTTGGTCATTTGTTTTGTTAAAACATATCGTACCCGACAACATTACACCCATATGCCCAGGAAAAAAACTTAACTAACTTTGTGGTAAGGTGCAGCACGATGGAGATGTCGATGCAGTTTTGTGTCAATATGTCCAGGAGCTGAACTTCCAGGCGGGGGAGTCGAGGCAATCTGCACCGGGAAGCTTGCCACGTATTGCTGGGGTATAAGGCCAGCTGCGAAGTAGTAAGGAACAGGCATGCCAGGCTGTAGGGCAATAGGAATAGTTCCTGGTATAGGCATTGGAGCTCGCGTCATGTTGACTTTTTGCGCTTCTTCCACCATGGCGACATCGCCAGAATCCGAATAAGCTGTGTGAGGTCGTTCTTCCTCTGTTTCTTCTTTAATCGGAGCATGCAGCCGAACCTTTGGCATCCGCAAGTCCTGCGGCTCGTCTGGCAGCTCTTCGTCGGGTTCAGCCTTCGTTCCACCGGACAAGCTGGTCGGAGTGGTCCGGTCGATCAGGATCATGTCGGAATCTGCATCGATGGGATCCTCAGGGGAGGGGGGTGGCTGAGGCAGATAGGCTGGATGATCGCCACGCTCGTCGTACGAGTCTTCCGATTTTGTTTCCGCCAATTTTGACACACATGGGCTGTTTCTCACTTGTCGCGAAGGCGACAGATGATGCGCATCGGTGTTCCAGCTTCCGACGCCGCTGCTTTCGAAGCTCTGCGGGCTGGCACCTGGAAGAATTGACAAGCTCGATGTTATTTTTGCGGTAACTGCGACCTAGCAATTCGACATAAGAATATTATCGTCTGTGCTGTACTCAATTTATCGTGTTCTACACCCCTTCAGCATATTGACAGATGAGCATGTACCCCTAAAAATTCTTATGATGAAATATTTCATCATGACTAATCATAGATATGTTTAACAAGAAGTATCTAATTATTTTTAAAAATACTATTCACTGACATGTGTATAGATATTCGAAAACAAAAAATATGAAAATATATTTTCCCCTTCTGTTGCTAACCTTAAATGTACCCTTTCAGATAGGCGAATGTATGCCTAGGGGTAAAGTACCGCTGTTTTATACGAAATAAACAAAAAATACATCAACATGGCAATTTGCTTCAGGTTAGCGTCAATGCACTAACACAACATCACAGTAAAACATTAAAAAAAACAGAGGCTGCGAATAGCATGTTTGACACTGCCAAAAGACTACCTTTCAAATTCTGCACAGGTGGGTTATGGAACACAGGGCTGGACGACAAGTTGCTTAGTACCATAGCTGCCATCAACTCAGTCATTGTTGGTTCTTCCGATGTCTTTCGGATGCGACTAAAAACAAAAAAGGCGATGAAGCAAAGTGCGTGAATTTGTGCGGGTCTCCACTGCGCTTACGCTATGAAAAATTTCGTTTTTCACGGATGAGTGATGAAAGAAGGTGTTCCTTAACTTCGCACCATTAAACAAATGCCGATGGAAAACGTGTTAAAAAACTTCTTTCATAGCTACGTGGAGCGCAACTCTTGGCGTTGAGCCCTACAGTTCGTCACTCTAAACCCACTGCGCACTTTCTCTGATCTTGTTTTAGTCTTTTCGTCATTTTACCTGTAAGCTTTTGCTTACAAGTTTGCTGGACTGAAGATGCGTTACTGACGCGAAATCGATTTACTAGCAAAACAATTTGCGATCAGATTCGGCAGTGTCACCCTTGTGGTGTCCTGATGCAAGCAGAACAAAAATGACAAGCAACAAGCGGTATACCTCAAGTGGGCACAACGCTACCAGAACACACACGTTTTAACACAAAAGCTTTTCAGGTAAGTTTATTGACTTTTTAGCAATGATTTGTGGTTGGCAATGTTAAAAAATAAAGAAATACGCACCAAATCAAAATGTGGGAGGAANTATTTGCACCAAGTCAAATGAAGTTTCAANCAGTACGATAAGTGTACTTCCAGTCACAAGCGGGCATCCACTTTGTAACGGAAACGCTTTACGTGTCAACGGCAGAAGACGAATCATTTATGGGAAAAAAAGAGTCTCAAAAACCCCAGAACTGCGACCGGAATCGCAATGCCGGTGTTTGCGTGTATCCAAATTCATCAACTTGCAAATCGACATCCACGTTGACACACTCAATGAAAGTACTTTACAGATGTAGTAGCACAGCAACATGAAGTTGAGTGCGATCAACAAAAGGGCAATTTTTAAGTGTCCTGCCGTAAGTCAAACATAACAACAGGCTAGAAATGTAACGAATGCGCGTTCCTGCTGATCAAGTTGAGCAAAAAAATAAAGGAACTCGAGGCACGCTAGTGCACGCACAGCCATTTTTTGCCTTAAGCACGACCATGGTCCAAGGGTGCCACGAAGCTGGCGCTCACACAACTTGCGTTTGCACACACGTTATTCACAGCAGTTCCGCGAACGAGACGACCGGACGGTGCGCGCGCTCTGATCGAAGAATTTTAATGACAGTCGCTTGTTTCCACGCCTCAGCGTAATTTTACGCCGAATCGTAATCACTGAAATAGCAGGGGTTATGCGCTGAACAACTCAAAAACCGTGTTTGAAAACACGCGCTGTACATTTTAGCTGTTGCGCTATCCGCCGGCGGGCACGACAAAATGTGATGAAGGCAACTGCAGGTGTAGTTTCACAACGGCAGGGACTACACCGATTTGAAATCATTCAATTGTGGCAATCTGCCGTATCTTGTAATTGTTCGATACTCACAAAGCAAGTTTGACAAGAAGCTGTTAATAACTTGGACCTTTAGAGAACACGAACGTAAAGACGGCGATCATTGACCTGAACTCTCAAGTGTTTGATGCGAATATGTTTTTTTACCGAGCTATAAAATGGACAGAACTTTACACTCCGCATTACGGTTTGAAAACAGTGAGAGCAATCCGCTTTTGCCCAATGTCATTCAAAAAGTAGTAGCCCACTCCGATTTGTTGATTTATTTACGGTATTGAAAACACAAGTGAAAAAACTAAGCATTTACAAACATGCGAACAAAGAAATCAGCCCTCCTTCGGTAGCACCAATCCGTTGTAAATAAATTGTTCAGCATAAACGGTTGAACAGATTCGGAACAAATGCCGGTGCTCGGTAAAACTCAACACTGTGCAGTCTATTTTCCAAAAGTCAAACAGCAACGCGACTTTAAAATTCTACCTTTATCTGTCCAAAGAAAATAAGGAGAGAAAACCGTGAGGAGCCAGAGAGACTTCTCTTTGACTTACTGTCTAATAATACTACAAGGCTGGTCATCATGGACTTTCGTTTTCACGCGATGTTGTATTCTAGCTTGGGTAACGGATGTTGATGAGAGTCATGTTAAATGTTCATGCGGGCCGCATTTGGTCCGTATGCCGCAGGTTCCCAACCCTGACTTCTAGAACTTGGTCGTTCACGCACAAAATCTAAAACAATGTTCCAAAATCACAAGCTTCACCGTAATACGCAACTGCAAAGCCAACTTTCTTTTTACTTGCTTCAAGGCTCTATTAGGCCTTCCGTCAGCTTTCAACAATCTGTTCTTACCAATGGCCTAAACTTTGCAACAACATTCTCAATACATGGGAAATAATTTTTTAGACATCTAGTGAAAATAATACCAGGATTTCTTCTTGTTGAAAGTTTGATGTGCAGCGATACGGTTATTTTTGTTTGAGATCAGGAGTACAGTTGCTCAGACTAACTGTAGGCTGCAGTTATAAGACCAATGGGTTTATAAATATCGTAGGAAACTGGTTGTCAAAACAACAGAGTATTTCTGTGTTGTTAGTTTATTTTGTTCAGTGGAGCATGTCCTTTTGCGTGATTTAAAGCGTGTTCGTTTGCATTAGCTGACCAATTTACTGTTTATTGATGCTTTCATGATGCCGTCTGTGAATATGTTGGGAGACTTCATCGTTTTAATTGCTTTACTTTCTGTCTTAAATTGTGTTCAAAATCTACCTTGGTTGGATCGTTGGTTGCACGGGTGTGCCTTTGTCTCTTTGTATGCATTTCTTTAACCACTTCGTTTCTTGCGTTTCACCTTTGCTAGCGTCAGTTGATGAGTGGTACTGCCATTTGTCGGAAGTAATCACCTACATTATCTGCTTTCAAGTTTTTTCGTTCTTTTATTGGAAATATTGATAAGAAACACCAAGGTCCTGGTTGACTTCTTCGATATTATCTAAGATTATCACGCAGCTCTTGCGCTTGTCGCGAATAAGCTGAACTGCACAAAGTAAGAGACACCAATAGGAGAGAAAAGCTGTTTCATCAAATTATCTCAGCAAACAGGCTTCATATCACAGTACGCCGCCAACTTTGAAGAGACTCGAGCACGATGCGACTCATTTCTCACGAGGCAACCACGTTGGACCGAAACGTGATTTGAAGTAACGGATTGCATGACATATCTGCACCGACGAAACATTTCCGTAACGCAAGTAGGCCTATTACCACGACTCATGAACATAAAAAAGGTTAAAATGACAGCTACTCAACAAACATACAATTTGTTTCCGACTTAAACAACCAAATGGCCAATTAAAGGCTCTAGGTCTGCTGCGAGCTTTCGAGGAATCAGCTCTGCTTTTATGATCTTGCGATGATTCTAACTTGCATGTATCTGCTTTCAAGTACCTAATCAAGGCAAAGATATTTAATCAATCAGGAAATCTTTTTAATAGGAAATCGATTTCACGTAACACTACGCATCCTCAGTCCTGAAATCTTATTCGAATAGAACTTGTAAACAGATAGCCAGATACCACGAAGGTGGATTTTGAATACAACCAAAAGGAAAACATGGTAAGAATCGCAGGAATACATCCACAAAAGGGGAGCAGATTTCACTGTATAACCGGCTCGACCGGCAATAACAAGTACAAGGCGGTACGTGAACTCGCTGACAGTGTCATGGCCGCAGCACGTATGTGGGGAGTAAACGGAACAGCCGGGAGGTGGAACCCACGGCCAGTTACGCTCTCGGTTCACCGCTAGGTGCTTTTGACTCTTTGTTTCAGACATCGTGTATGAGCGTGCGCGTGGTTGAGCGGGAGGGTTACTCACGTGACAGCGCGCTCCGGCGTGTGCCTGCACGCGTTGCCGGGCGGAGAAGAGACAACGCCGACCACGTGAGTGCAGAAAAGGTGGAGAAAAAAAATCAAAACAAGATGACGAAGCAAACGCGCAACCGGCAAACGAGGGCGCGCCACCTCCGGGCAGCACACTCGAGTTCGCGTCACGCCGAAACCGCATCACGGAAACCGAACGAAAACCCGATTGAAGCGGTTTTTCTCACCCAATCCTTTTCCCACACAGACCTTGAAATACTGCATTTTCAACATGTGCGTGTGCCTTCAAAACTTATGGCAGCTTACCACGCAGTCAACTGAAACGTAATGAGTGAACAGCATGAAATCTAATATGGAAATGAGGTCTTCATAAGCGCGACACCGTGGCGACAGATAAAGCTGCGCAGAACCACGCACGAACTTCCATGATGCACCACTAAAAAATTTCGTAGCTAATCCAATAGGCAACGTGAAGTAACTTAATTCGTAAAAGCCGATTATTTCTTGAGATTGCGCGATTTCTTTTGACGAACTGCCGGCATTCATGCGTGATTAGTTCTTAGCCAACCGCTCCGTCAAGCACGAACGCAAACAGTGGAAAGCAAAGTTGTTGTAGTAACCGCACACAGCGTGAGTAAGACGCGAACAGAGCATCAGCGCAGTTTTGTCGTTGCATATGTGCAATGCTTAAAAACAAAAAAACACAGTCTTGACAGCCTGATTTGAAGTAAAGCAGCAGCCTTGTGTTATTCAATGAGAGAAATTCCGAGCACTGAGTTGTGTTTCCAAAAGCCAATTTCGATGTTGTGTAGAAATTTTCTGTCCACTTTTATCATAGCTTTTGCGAAACAACCAAACCTTCAAGTCAGTGTTTCCCAACCTTTTTAGGCTTGCGGCACCCTACAGAAGAAACATAATTTGCGGCACCCAGTGGCGAACCCATAGCAATTTGCTTTAAGGTTTGATATTTTTTAAATGTATTTTTAGTCAAATACTATACTGCAAAACCTATTAGCTCGTGATACCCCTGAGCATTGTAAATGCCACCCAAGGCTTCCGCGACACCCCGGTTGGGAACCACTACTTTTGAAATTTCAGCAGGCATCGCACACACGGTACTGATCACACAGGAACTGATAAATTGGTGCAGCTCATCAACGTTACCACTGCATGAGTAAACTTACGAACACGGCCAAGACAAAACGCGCACGTGTATTATTTTAGAGCTGCTCCTAACAGATGTTCGACAGACTGCTGATACGGCGTTGAACTGCAAGCACAAACCAAAGACATTCGCGGAATACAGCAAATTTTAGACTTGTCAATTTTGTAAACAGCGTAGGCTGTGCTATCACATAATGATGTTGAAAAGTCATCGAAATTTGTGCAACGCAAGAATGGAGAGACTATGACTAAAACACAGTAGCAGCACATCCTTCGGCACTTTACTCGCTCAAACCCGATTCTTATTTGCTAAGCAGCCCAAAACAGGGGTGATTCAGCGCCAAGGGCCTTTACAAAAAGATTAGCAATTTATGTGAGTTCAACACTATACAACTTTGCCGCTGTTCCGTAACACCTCACACCACAAAGCCGGTAACTGCGTGACCTTGCGCCGTATGCATAAGGGCAGAGATTCATCGGACTGGCTCAGCAAATTCGACGACTGCGATCTAATAATAGCATGGCGCGCACCTCGTGACCGTATGTGAGCTGAGCGTTGCGCAACTGTTGTGACGTCACCAACAAACAGCACACAAAGAGAGCAAGGCAAACCCGATCGTGCGTGATATTTGCGGATGCGCTGAGTTTTTAAAAAAAACAACGTCTATATGGCTACGTACCGCTGGCCGCTATATAGCGAAGACGTCCCACCGCACATAGGCAGTATAAAGCACTGCTTTCATGAATAGAGTCTGACACATTAGTTTCCATTGAATATTTGGTTTAAGGGCGTGAAGTTCTAGCCAAACAGCAACACACTGAAAACACTTCGCGGTATTACGTACAGGCCGCGGAAACATTCCATGCCATGTCGTATTACAGAATTGTCATGCCTTGCTTGCCGCTGCATAGAGATCTACCGATTAAGCTACCAACGCAACTGCCTGTAATCTCAGCCGTTTACTTTTGTCGTGATGGTAAGTTGGTAACCGTTTACAAACATTGTCAACTTTCAACTGAAGATATGCGCGCAAGTGCACTGTTACACAACAAATGCAGCGGGTGTCAGGGGCGTTTAGTGGGCGTAGCATGCCCGCCACCAACCATATCAAGTTAAACGTGGTGACAACGAAAAGCACAAAAGTAACCAAGGTGGTGAAGATTATGTCAGAAGGCCAGTAAGTAGCAATTACAGAAATTAGAAGTACAACATCACATACTTTTGATCAGGTTGACCAGAAAGGAATATAACGTACAAATACCATTTTGACTACTTTTTCTTTAATTTTTGCACCAATTCGCAAAGCTGGAAACCACGATCAACAGCAACCATCAACGTCGTATAGGATATCTACATGCAGGGTTTTTTAAGGTGTTTTAGGGGCCTGATTCGGTTCCCTAAAGTCAGAGAAAATTATCAAGGCGCTCAAAACACCTGTATTTATATGAAATTTAGTCGGAAATTTTTTGGGTCCCTACAGGTCCATAACATTTTCCTTAAAAAAAATTGTAATATTCCAAAATCATATTATCATGTTTACCTCAGTGTACTAATACCACATTTTGCTTCTACCTTCAATTTTACATTGTCCTGGAAACTGTTGCACACCAATAAATGCAATTACAAATATGTTTCCATTAAATGAGAGGCTTAAGATTATGCTGCTACAGCAGTGTTCTCCAACACAAGGGTGGCGCAGAAATCCCTTGAATGGCCTGCACTTGTGTAGCTGACAACTCAACATAAATCAGGTCTGCAAAACATCTGCTTACTTTCACTTTTTCTAACTTGCATTCAGTAACACCACACTAAAGTCTGTCAGTAGCCACGTTTTGAAACCGGTATTATCTCTGATAAGGAAATGTCCAGATTAATCTGATGACCTTCTAAATTAATTCCAATCCGTTTTTCCACCTTATCCGGTTCAAAGAAATATATAATTTATTGCAAGTTACAGTTTCAACCCCAAATATCTACAAATAACATTATACAGTATAGAAAAACAATGCAAATCAACAGATTGTTTGTTTTAAGGAAATCAGCCTAAAATGCACGAAATGCAACAGCTACACCACAAAGTCCCTGTGACAGGTTTTGAAAACACAAACAAAACACATCCATAAACATACAAAACAGGTCTTACTGTGACAAAAAGTGTATGCATGATTGCCAATATCTTACTTTGTTTTGGGCACTTCAATGCTAGCAGAAACACAGCGACCCTTGTGAGGACTGCCTTCCTCAATCATTTTTTTGTAGTCCAGTGGAGGACTATGTTGCAACCTTTGGCTTCTTCTGTAAAAAGAAAAGGTGGAGTAGTACTTAAGGCCAACAAAACAGTGATGACACTTTACTACTTAGATGAGTTCAAAATTTTGAAATCAAAATAAAAAACAAAATACTCTAAAAGTTAACAGCATGAGAAGATAAATTACACTGAGATAAGCAAAAGATTTTCGAAAGCAGTATGCGAACACCTGATGGTATCATGCCAGATTTTGAGGACAACAATGATTTAAAACAAAGACCTTAAGGTCTAAGATGTTACTTAGCAAGTTCAAATAGTGAGCACACTAGCCCATTTCCTCTATTGAAACAATGTGCTCTTGACAACACTTGTATTATGTAATAGTTACAAAGCAATATTGTCACAAAATCTAACAGTCTAGCTCGACTTTGATGCAGCTCCTACCACAAAATCAAAACAATAACAGCACAGTTCACACAAGTCAACCTGGAAACACTTCTACCAGTGGTTCCCAACCTTTTGACTGGAGGGAGCCAANTCCAGACTTACAAGATTGGTAGAGAGCCACTCNAAAGAAATTTTAACAAAAGTCAGTTGACATGTTTTGCTTCATAACAGAAGAAAGTCTGTTANACAAAATATTAGAGGCTTATTTAAAGACTGCTGAGGGCTGCACAAAATGTGCTTGGAGGCCACATGCGGCTCTCAAAACAGTGGATGAGAACCACTGACTTACACATTCTATTTCCCTATTTTCCCATTCTATTTCCCATTTTAGGAAACTTAAGCTCTCTGTAAACAAATCTTTCATTGCTTAATGAGCCTGCACAATGCAAAATTTAAAAACAATCATCATAATGGCAAAATCTCTGCACCTTTTGTCCAAAAGTCGAACTTCAGATGGCTGTCTCAAAACAAACTGCTTTTCTTCAGCACTTCCAGGAATGCTGAGATACAGCTGATCTTCTTTGTAAGAGTCAAAATATGCAGCAACTTCTCTTTCGTTGTACGTTATGTAAGTCTATGTAGATCAACAAGAACAAAACATGACATGGTATTTTGATGGTTTTCATAAAATTCAATCAGTCACTGTGAGATGGAACGGACCATGATTGTAAACAAGTATCTTGTAAAATTTGCTTTAACAAATTATTGATAGATGTGTGACACTTACCTTCAAGTACAACCTAACTATAGCACAACAACTACACTACATAGTTTCATTTTCAAAACCAACTGATTTAATTGATTATAACTACTTGGAATAACTTCTAATGGGAGTTGTTTTAGGAGCTCTTGCATTCTTTGATTTGGAATGGTCAGATTGAAGCTGCATTTGTAAATTTTACATGTTACCTCTAAGTACTGTGTCCATCTTATTATTCATACAAGAAATAGTTATATTCTTGTGACATAGACAAACATTTAGGAACAGCAGCTTATATATAAATGTGTATACATTTCTTTGTTTTAAGCACAAAAACTACACACGAGCAACCATTGTTTAAAAAAAGATGTTTGTTTAATTATGCAAGAATTGCAAGCACAACCGATCCTTGTACATATAACATGACAAGCTCCAAATATAACTATACTTAGCATATCTACAGTACAGTGAGATATAAGATGTGGCAGAGCCTTGTTTGACATTTAACACTTTGAGAGCCGGTCTACGATATATGCATACTTCGATTTCGGCCTAAAAACCAGCAGTTTCCGGTTGCCTTACCAATGCCCTATCTCTTCCACCGATTGCACTAGAGAGCTATACAAGGGCTCAAATGGATCGGCCAGTCTAGATTGCACTCGAAAAAAATTTTTTGGTTGGGGGGTGCGGATTTTTTGTGACTGACGTCATAAGTGAAGTAGTTTTGGGGTCATTTTGGCTCATGTTGCCTGG